>Ga0222719_10000308_pt1 | contig 49546 bp, 47 predicted proteins | sample C33_34DmetaG_FD_165039 | JGI IMG/M metagenome (GOLD analysis project Ga0222719, IMG submission 165039) | Estuarine water microbial communities from San Francisco Bay, California, United States - C33_34D | ecosystem: Environmental > Aquatic > Marine > Unclassified | place: USA: California...
GACTCTCAGGGTATAGTTTGGAACCTGCGTTAGTATCAGGACTTACATCGGCTGGTATGCACGTTTATACATTAGGCCCACTTCCAACTAATGGCTTAGCAATGCTCACAAAGAGTATGAAAGCTAATATGGGAATTATGATTACAGCATCTCATAACCCATATCATGACAATGGGTTAAAATTATTTGGACCTGATGGGTTAAAACTGTCAAATAAAATTGAAAAGAAAATTGAAACTTTAATTGATCAAAAGATTGAAAAATCTTTATCAAAACCAAAAAAATTGGGTCGTGTAAAAAGGTTAGAAACTGCAAATAAAGATTATATAAAAATTTTAAAAAGTAATTTACCAAAAGATTTTAATCTAAGAGGTTTAAGAATAGTAATTGATTGCGCAAATGGGGCTGGATATAAGGCTGGACCTGAATTATTAAAATCTTTAGGTGCTAAAGTATTTTCAATTGGAATAAATCCTAATGGTCTTAATATTAATAAAAATTGTGGATCTACTTTTCCAAATAAAATCAGATTTGCAGTAAAGAAATATAAAGCTCATATAGGAATTTCACTTGATGGAGATGCCGATAGAATTATTATGTGTGATGAAAAAGGTATTGTAATTGATGGAGATCAAATAATTGCTGCAATAGCAATGAGATGGAAAAGAAAAAAAATGTTAAAAGGAGGTGTAGTTGGCACTTTAATGTCTAACTATGGATTAGAAAAGTTTTTTAAATTACATAATATAAAATTCTTAAGATCAAATGTAGGAGATCGCTTTGTAAAAGAGAAAATGCAAAAAAATAATTTTAATTTAGGTGGTGAACAATCTGGGCATATTATTCTAGGCAAATTTGCAACTACTGGAGATGGCTTATTAGTTGCTTTAGAAGTTTTATTTTCATTAAGAAAAGGAAAAAAAGCTAGTAGTTTTTTTAATACCTTTAAGAAAACTCCACAAATATTAGAAAATATTGATGTTAAAGATAAAAATATAATTAAAAATATTGATATTAAAAATTCTATAAGATCAGCAGAAAAATTAATTAAAGGTCAAGGCAGAATATTAGTTAGAAGCTCAGGAACGGAGTCTAAAATCAGAGTAATGGGAGAGAGTGATAATATTAAATTGCTTCAAAAATGTTTAAAAATTGTTTTAAGAAAAATTAAATAAATTGAAACCAAAATCTAAAATATTAGTTATTGCCGGATCAGATTCATCTGGTGGTGCTGGCATCCAAGCTGATATTAAAACTATCACAGCTTTAGGTTCGTATGCCATGACAGCAATAACAGCTGTCACAATCCAAAATACAACAGGTGTAAAATCAATAGTACCAATTGATCCTAAGGAAATTTCAAATCAAATAGAATTTACCTCAAAAGACATTAAACCTGATGCCATAAAAATTGGAATGTTGCATTCTACAAAAGTAATAAAATCAGTAATTCATTCATTAAATCTTATTAAAGTTAAAAAAATAATTTTAGATCCTGTTATGGTAGCTAAAGGTGGTGCAAAACTTATTGATGATAAGGCAATTCAGTTATTAAAAAATGAACTAATTAAAAAAGTTAGCCTAATTACTCCAAATATTCCAGAAGCTGAAATATTAACTAAAACTAAAATAAGAACAAAAGAAGATATGATTTTTGCTGCCAGCATACTAATAAAATTAGGAGCAAAAAATGTTTTTATAAAAGGTGGTCATTTAGAATCTAAAATCGTCCAAGATATTTTTGTAAACAAAAATGAAATTTTCATTATAAAAAATAAAAGAATTACAACCAGGAATACACATGGCACTGGTTGCACCCTTTCTTCTGCTATTTCTACATTCTTTTCATGTGGAAAAACCTTAAAGAGATCTTGTGAGCTTGCAACTAAGTATGTACACAATTCAATAAATTCAAACCTTAAATTCGGTAAAGGTCATGGGCCTATCAACCATTTAAGTTCAGTAACAATAGAAAAAAAATTTAGATAATGAAAAATGTTGTAGTTGTTGGATCTCAATGGGGTGATGAAGGAAAAGGTAAAATAGTCGACTGGCTATCAGACCAAGCAGATGTTGTTATTCGTTTTCAAGGAGGACACAATGCTGGACACACATTAGTAATTGATGGAACAACTTATAAATTAAGATTACTACCTTCTGGAATTGTAAGAAAAAATAAAATTTCTATTATAGGAAATGGAGTTGTTGTTGACCCGTGGGCACTATTAGAGGAAATAGAGGAAATTAAATCTAAGGGTGTTGAGGTTAATGTGGATAATTTTATAATTTCAGAATCTGCAAATCTTATTTTACCATTTCATAGAGAGATGGATGAAATAAGAGAAGATGCTGCTGGAAAAGGAAAAATTGGAACAACAAGAAGAGGAATTGGGCCAGCCTATGAAGATAAAGTGGGAAGAAGATCAATCCGTGTTATGGATCTAAGATCTGAGACTAATCTAGACCATAGATTGGAAACAGTACTTCTTCATCATAACGCAATTAGAAAAGGATTAGGAAAAAAAATTTTTGAAAAAGATAAACTTAAAGAAGAACTTTTAAAAATTGCTCCAGAAATATTAAAGTTTTCTCAACCTGTTTGGCTTAGAATTGATGAATTTAAAAAACAAAAAAAAAGAATATTATTTGAAGGTGCACAAGGAATACTACTAGATGTGGATCATGGAACGTACCCTTTTGTAACATCATCCAATACTGTTGCATCTGCGGCTGCAACAGGAACTGGTTGTGGTCCTAATTCTATTCATTATGTTCTTGGAATAACAAAAGCTTACACTACCAGAGTTGGCGAAGGACCTTTTCCAACTGAGTTAACAAATGATATTGGAGAATTGCTTGGTTCTAGAGGTAAAGAATTTGGGACTGTCACTAGTAGAAAAAGAAGGTGTGGTTGGTTTGATGGTGTTTTGGTTAGACAAACAATTAAAATTTCAGGCATAGACGGAATAGCATTAACTAAATTAGATGTTTTAGATGAATTAGATGAAATTAAGATGTGTGTCGAGTATGAGCTTGATGGTAAAAAAATGGATTACTTACCAGCTGCAGTTGAGGATCAGTTAAAAATTAAACCAATTTATAAAACTTTTCCTGGATGGAAAAGTTCTACACAAGGAATAAAGAATATTGAAAATTTACCAGAAAATGCAAAAAATTATATTTACGCATTAGAAGATTTTATTGGAACAAAAGTTTCAAGTATTTCAACAAGCCCTGAACGAGAAGATACTATTCTTTTAGAAAACCCTTTTGAGGTTTAGTTTGCTGGAAGTAGATTTTTAGATTTAGCAGATAATAACATGTGTTTTTGAAGCTTCTCAAATGCTTTATTTTCAATTTGTCTAACTCTTTCTCTGCTAATTTTGTATTTTTTACTTAAATCTTCAAGTGTTGTAGGTTCATCATTTAATCTTCTAGAGTATAAAATCTCTTTTTCTCTTTCATTAAGAATTTTTATAGAATCTTTAAGTAAGCTTTGTCTTTGACCCATTTCTTCTTGGTGTGCAAATTTTAGATCATGGTCAAGCTCTTTATCTACTAACCAGTCTTGCCACTCATCACCATCTTCTCCAACTTGTGCATTTAAAGAAAATTCTTTGCCAGACAGTCTTCTGTTCATTGAAATTACTTCATCTTTGTTGACATCTAACTTGTTTGCAATTTCAGTTACATGCTCAGGTCTTAAATCACCTTCAGATTGAGGAGCGATTTGATTTTTAATTTTCTTTAAATTGAAAAATAATTTTTTTTGTGCAGTTGTTGTTCCTATTTTTACTAAGCTCCAAGATCTTAGAATATATTCTTGTATAGAAGCTCTAATCCACCACATTGCATAAGTTGCTAATCTAAATCCTTTCTCAGGTTCAAATTTTTTAACAGCTTGCATTAGCCCAACATTTCCTTCTGAAATCATTTCATTTACTGGAAGACCGTATCCTCTGTAACCCATCGCAATTTTTGCAACGAGTCTTAGATGACTAGTAACAAGTTTTTCTGCAGCTTTAACATTTCCTGTTGCCTTCCAATTTTTTGCAAGCATATATTCTTCCTCTGCTGCCAGCATAGGAAATTTTTTAATTTGTTCCAGATAAGCTGATAAACCACCTTCATTAGAAAGTGCGGGAAGATTACTATTCATTGTAGTGCTCATAAGTTGTATTTATTTAATTAACTATAGTATTATTTCAAGGTTTTATTTGCCAGTATTTCTAAGCAATACTAAAATATTTTCAAGTTCTTGTGGCAAAATTGAGGTAAAAACCATTTCCTCATTAGTTCTTGGGTGAATAAACCCCAATGTTTGAGCATGCAAAAATTGTCTATCTAATTTATAAATTAAATTTTCTAAATTAGTATCGATATTTTTAAGTTTTTTATATTTTTTTTTATATTTTCCATCACCCATAATACTATTACCCATATGTGTCATGTGAACTCTTATTTGATGCGTTCTTCCAGTTTCCAATCTGCACTCCACTAAGCTTAATGTAGGAGTTTTATCATTTTCAAAAATCTCAATTGTTTTGTAATTAGTGATTGCTCTTTTGCCTTTAGAGTTGCTAACTTCCATCATCTGTCTATTTTTTGAGCTTCTAGTTATAAACGTATCAATTTTTCCAGAGGACGGTCTAAGTTTCCCCCAAATTAAAAGCTGATAAACTCTCGTAATTGTGTGTTCACTAAATTGATGTGATAAGTTTTCGTGTGTTTCATTATTTTTAGCAATAACTATTAAACCTGAAGTATCCTTGTCAATCCTATGAACTATGCCAGGTCTTAGTTCATCACCTATTGTGGATAACGAGTCCTTGTTATAATGCATTAAGGCGTTAACAATTGTTTCATCATAATTTCCTGCACCTGGATGCATGATTATACCTGCCGGCTTGTTGATTATTAGCAAATCATCATCTTCATAAACAATTTGTAACTTAAAATTATATGGTTTTAATGACGCTTCTTTAGGTTCTGGAATTTGAAGATTTATCTCATCTCCACTTAATACTTTTTTTGACGGACTATTAATAATTTGATCATTTATTTTTAATTTTTCTTTAAGAATTAAATTCTTAATTCTAGTTCTGCTAATTAAGTTTTCTCTTTTATTGATGAACACATCAAGCCTGAGATTATTTTCATCTTCACCAACTATTAAATTAATGTTTTTTTCCATAAAATGTAATATTAATACTATATGCGCTTGTAGCTCAACTGGATAGAGCGCCTGACTTCGGATCAGGAGGTTCTGGGTTCGACTCCTAGCAGGCGCACCATAACACAACAAAATGTCTAATACTTTGATGCCCTCCGCAATCTATCATTTATAGTTTTACCAAGTCCTATATTAGGAATCTTTTCCACAGCAATCGATTTATAACCCTTATTTTTTATTTTTCTGAGACACGAATAAAGATTTTTTGCTGCTTCATCTAAATTACTTTTCGAAGTTAAATAAAAATAGCTTTTGAGTTTAGTTTTCTTTTTCTTAATTAAAATGAAAGCTTCGTTATTTTTGGGTTTTGTGACGTTCATTCTTAAAGGAATACCAGGAGAGTAATGTAGCCGTGATTGGCCGGGAGCTATTTTTTTCTTAGGATTGGTAGATATATTCATCTTAAAACCTAAAGCTTTTTGAATTTTTGAAATATCTAGACCTCCTAATCTTAGTATAGTTGGCTTAGCTGTAAGATTAACTATTGTAGACTCTATTCCAATAGCGCAAGTACCTCCGTCTAAAATATATTTAATTTTATTACCGAATTCTTCTTTAACATCTTTTGCTTTAACAGCACTTACTTTAGTTGTAATATTAGCACTAGGTGCAGCCAATGGATAATCTAGCTGTTTTAGTAAATTTTTAAATATTGTGTGCTTTGGAAATCTTACTGCTAAACTTTTCTTATTATTAGTTACATATTTTGAAATCTTAGAGTTTTTTTTTAATTGTAATACGTATGTTATTGGGCCAGGGGAAAATTTTTTATAAAGTTTAATAAAATTATCATTTATTAAACAATCTTTTTTAAGAGAATCGATATCGTGATAATGTACAATTAGAGGGTTGTTTTTTGGTCTCTTTTTTAAATTATAAATCTTTTTTACCGCTGAATTCTTGTATGCGTTAGCTGCTAGACCATAAACGGTTTCAGTTGGTACGCCAATACAGTAATTTTTATCAAGGTATTTTTTTGCTTTTTTGATATTTGATTGATTAGATTTCATGTATTAATAATTATTATTATATGAAAGATAAAAATTTACCACTTGATAATAACACACTGTCTCTTGAGGAGTTAACAAAAGAGGCAAATAATATTATTGAATCTTTAGAGTCGGAGAAAGACTTGCAGAATTCAATTGATTCATACCAGCAATTATTAAAATTAAATAATATTATTGAAAAAAAATTCTATAAAACTTCAAAAATGATCAATGAAGAAACAAAAAAAAAAATTAACAATATAAATTCAAAAAAAAATGCAAAATAAACTTGCTAGAATAGCAAAAGATACAAACTTATTTTTAAAGCAATTTATTAAAGGACAAAAAAGAACAGAATTAATAGCTGCTATGGAATATGGGTTATTTCCAGGTGGAAAAAAAATTAGATCAAAAATTTTAATTGATATAGGAGCCATATTTAAAATTAATTATAAAACATTGATTTCTATTGGTGCTGCAGTTGAATGTATTCATGCTTATTCATTAATACATGATGATTTACCTTGCATGGATGATGATAAAATAAGAAGAGGAAAAATTTCTACACATATTAAATTTGGAGAATCAACAGCGGTACTAGCAGGAAACTCACTTTTAACAATGGCTTTTGAAATCTTGGTTAGCTCTAGCTTAAAGATAAATGAAAAAATAAAAGTAGATCTAGTAAAAAAACTCTCAGAGACTTCTGGACATCTAGGAATAGCTGGTGGCCAATATTTAGATCTTAGTTTTGAAAAAAAAAAAGTTTCTAAAAGTAAAATTATAGACATGGAAATAAAAAAAACAGGCAAGCTCTTTAGCTTTTGTTGCGCTGTCCCAGTTATTATTAAGAGAAAAAATAATACACAAATAAAGTTTTTTGAAAATATAGGGTCAAATATTGGACTTTTATTTCAAATTGCTGACGATTTAATAGACTTTAAGGGCTCTACAGTTATTGCTGGTAAGTTAACCGGTAAAGACAAGAAAAAAGGTAAAGCCACTTTAATCAGTTTACTAGGATATCAAAATGCTATTAAATATGCTGATAAAATTAAGTCTAAAATAATTAAAGATTTAAATAAATATAGTTCAAACACTAACAGTTTAAATGAAACCCTAGACTACATTTTAAAAAGAAATAAATAATGCAAAACTATAAATTTCTCAAAGATATTAATTTTCCTTCTGACTTAAGAAAATTATCAGAGAACGATCTTCAAGAAGTTTCTAACGAAGTTAGAAAAGAGATGATTGATGCAGTATCTGAAACAGGAGGACACTTAGGTGCAGGTCTTGGGGTTGTTGAGCTAACCGTAGCTTTACATTACGTATTTGATACTCCAAATGACAGACTAATTTGGGATGTGGGTCATCAAACTTATCCACATAAAATTTTGACTGGAAGAAAATCAAAAATTAAAACATTGAGACAAGGTAATGGATTGTCTGGTTTTACAAAAAGATCTGAAAGTGAGTATGATCCATTTGGTGCAGCACATAGCTCAACATCAATATCATCAGCTCTAGGCATGGCAGAAGCAAATAAGTTATCAAATAAATCAAGTAATATAATCGCAGTTATAGGAGATGGAGCAATTAGTGCAGGTATGGCATATGAGGCTATGAATAACGCAGGTGCTTCAAAAACTAAAATGATTGTTATTTTAAATGATAACGATATGTCGATTGCAAAACCAGTAGGTGCTATGAGAACTTATTTAGCTAAACTGTTAACAGGAAAAATTTATTTCAGTTTAAGGGAAACTTTTAAATTAATAGTTTCTGCTTTTTCTAAAAGATTTAGTGCTAAAGCTGGAAAAGCTGAGGATTTTTTAAGATCAGCTGTAACTGGTGGTACTCTTTTTAATTCTTTAGGCTTTTATTATGTTGGTCCAATAGATGGACATGATTTGTCTACACTCATACCAATTTTAAAAAATGCAAGAGACTCAAAGCATCAAGGTCCAATTATGATTCATATAAAAACTCAAAAAGGTAAAGGATATTCTTATGCTGAAAAAGCTAGTGATCATTATCACGGTGTTTCAAAATTTAATGTTGTAACTGGCGAACAGGTAAAAAGTGGAACAAATCTTCCAGCTTATACAAAGGTTTTTGCAAACACTTTAGTGAAACATGCAGAAAGAGACAGTAAGGTTGTAGGAGTTACTGCTGCTATGCCAGGTGGAACGGGTATGGATATTTTTGCCAAAGATTTTCCAAAAAGAATGTTTGATGTTGGAATTGCTGAGCAGCATGCTGTTACTTTTGCTGCAGGGTTAGCCACTGAAGGCTATAAGCCATATGTTGCTATCTATTCGACTTTTTTACAAAGAGCTTATGATCAAGTGGTTCATGATGTGGCTATTCAAAGTTTACCTGTGAGATTTATTATAGATAGAGCAGGTTTAGTAGGTGCTGATGGATCAACTCATGCTGGCTCATTCGATATTACTTATCTTTCTACTCTTCCTAATTTTATAGTAATGGCACCAAGTGATGAAGCAGAATTAGTTAAAATGATAAATACATCGATGACAATCAATAACAAACCTTGTGCTATTAGATACCCAAGAGGAAATGGCATAGGAGTGGAATTACCATCAATAGATGAGAACATAGAGATTGGAAAAGGAAGAGTTATTCAAGAAGGGAAACAGGTTTGTATTTTAAGTATAGGAACTAGATTGGAAGAATGTAAAATTGCAGCAGCAGAATTAAAAAATAAAGGAATTGAGTCAACGATAGTTGACGCTCGTTTTGCTAAACCCTTGGACCAAGAACTTATTTTAAAATGTGCGCGAGAACATGAGGTTATGATTACTGTAGAAGAGGGATCTATTGGAGGTTTTGGCTCTCACGTAGAAAATTTATTATCAGAAAAAGGTATATTTGATAAAGGTTTAAAATTTAGAACCATGATATTGCCTGATATTTTCATCGAACAAGATAGTCCAAAAAAAATGTATGATGTTGCTGGTCTTAACGCATCTCAAATATCAAAAAAAATACTAGACATCTTATTTACAAAAGAGTCGATAAAAGTAGTTAAAAATTAAATTTAAAAAAATTAGCTACACTGAGCTTTGTTCATTAAGTAATGGTCTAACAAAACACAATTCATCATTGCTTCCCCTACAGGAACTGCACGAATACCAACACAAGGATCATGCCGACCTTTAACTGAAATAGTAGTATTTTTTCCAAACTTATTTATAGTTTTTCTAGTTGTTAAAATCGATGATGTTGGCTTAACAGCAAATGAAACAACAATTTCTTGTCCTGTTGAAATACCACCAAGAATTCCCCCTGCATTATTAGAATCAAATTTTAATTTTTTACCTTTTTGTGAAATTTCATCTGAGTTTTGTTCTCCACTTAATTGTGCAGAATTCATTCCAGAACCAATATTAACACCTTTAACAGCATTAATACTCATCATTGCAGAGGCAATATCCATATCTAATTTAGAATAAATTGGAGCACCTAAACCAACAGGAATTCCTCTGGCTCTTACTTCAATAACTGCTCCACAAGATGATCCAGACTTTCTTATATCTAACAAATATTTTTCCCAAAGTTTCAGCATATTCTTATCAGGACAAAAAAAGGGATTTTTGTTAATTATTAGATCGTTCCATTTTCTAGTATCACATCCCAATATTCCTAATTGAGTAACAGCCCCTACAACTTTAAATTTTTTACCTAATTTATTCTCTAAAACTTTTTTAGCAATTGCACCCGCAGCAACTCTTGCAGCTGTTTCTCTTGCAGAGGATCTTCCACCGCCACGGTAATCTCTTATTCCATATTTCTTAAAGTACGTAAAATCAGCGTGTCCAGGTCTAAATTTATCTTTGATATCTCCATAATCTTTCGACCTCATATCTTGATTGTAAATAATTAAAGAAATAGGTGTTCCAGTCGTTTTGCCCTCAAATACACCAGATAAAATTTGCACTTTATCATCTTCTTTTCTCTGTGTTGTAAATTTTGATTGTCCTGGTTTTCTTTTATCTAGCTCAACTTGAATATCTTGCTCTTTTAAGTTTATATTTGGTGGACAACCATCAACGACACAGCCTAATGCTGGTCCATGAGATTCTCCCCATGTTGTGAAACGAAATTGCTTTCCAAAAGTATTAAATGACATTATCTATAGTATATAGATTATTTTGTTAAAATTATGAATCAAAAAAACTCATTAGGCCTTAATAAATGCTTTTTAGATAAAATTGATCCAATAGATTTATTTGAAGTTTGGATGAATGAAGCAAAAAAAACAGAGTTAAATGATCCAAATGCACTAGCTTTAGCCACATCAGATCAAAATAATTTTCCATCAATTAGAATGGTCTTATTAAAAGATTTTAACAAAGATGGATTTGTTTTTTATACCAATCTAAATAGTCAGAAGGGAAATGAATTAAAAAAAAATCCAAAAGCGTCCATGTGTTTTCATTGGAAAAGCCTTCTAAGACAAGTAAGAATTAATGGAATGGTGCAAAAAGTTTCTAATAAAGTGGCAGATGAATATTATAACAGTAGAGGTTATGAGAGCAGAATTGGTGCATGGGCCTCAAAACAAAGCACTGTATTAAATAATAGAGATGAGCTTTTAAACTCAATAGAGGAATATAAAAAAAAATATAGTAATAAAAATGATGTACCAAGACCAGAGCATTGGTCAGGTTGGAATTTAATACCCATAAGTATAGAATTTTGGTTAGATGGAGATAGCAGAATTCACGAAAGACTTAAATATACTAAAGATACTGAGGGAAACTGGGTTAAATCTTTATTAAGCCCCTAAAAGGTTCTTTGTAGACTAAATGATGTAAGACTCTCTAAAATCTTTTTTTCATCACTATCCTTAAATACAGTTAAAGAATTTGATGCAAGGTTAATAAAATGATCAGCTTTTTTGTAGCATTCATTGATTATGTTGTATTTCTTAATAAGCTCTAAGGTAAAATTTAAATCTTCATTTGTTCTTGTTTCTTGTTTAAAAATATTTTTTAACTTATCTTTTTCTATTGACGATACATTCTGAAATAACAAAATAACAGGTAAAGTAATTTTACCCTCAAGAAAATCTTTACCAATTTTTTTACCAAAAAATTTTAGATCAGAATTGTAATCTAATGTGTCATCAGCAATTTGAAATGTTAAGCCTAAGTTTTTTCCATAAAACTCTAGTGCCTCTTTTTCTTTTATTTCTTTATTAGATAAAATTGCACCAACTTTAGTTGCTGCAGAAAAAAGTTCAGCTGTTTTTGCTGTAATAATCTTAAAATATGTTTCTTCTAACATGTCTACTTCACCTTTGTGTTGTAGTTGTAATACCTCTCCTTGAGCGATTTTTGACGAAGTTGAGGATAAAAGTTTTAAAACTTCTATATTCCCATCATCAACCATCATTTCAAAACATCTACTTAAAAGATAGTCACCAATTAATACAGAAGAGTGATTCCCCCAAATTGAATTTAATGTTTTTTTTCCTCTTCTAATATTTCCAAGATCAATGACATCATCATGCATTAAAGTGGCCCCATGTATCATTTCTACACATGCTGCTAAATTAATATCTCGACCTCCTTTAGTGTAGCCACATAACTTAGCTGACCCAAGTGTTAGTAGGGCTCTTAATCTTTTTCCACCAGTGTCGATATGATATTCAGTCATTTTTTGAACGAGGTCTACATCACTCAAGAGTTTTGATTTAATCTTTTCTTCAACTAAAACTAATTTTTCATCAACAGAATCTTTTAGCTGATAATATGAATTATTTATTTGGTTTCTAAGTTGAACTACAGTTCCCATAAAAAATAAGTTAGTATAATTAAGTTATATTTATTACTTATCAATTGACGCACCTTAATCTTCAACTATAAGTAGGCTTTATATTAAATCAAAAATTCTATAAGGATTAACAATGTTCTCTTTTTTTAAAAAGAAAAAAATAATAGCTCATATCAAGCTAAATGGTGTAATTGGCAATGCTGGAAAGTTTAAACAGGGCATAGATTTTGCAGGACAAGAAGAGATTATAGAAAAGGCTTTTTCACTAAAAAAAGCAAAAGCAGTGGCAATTACTATAAATTCACCAGGTGGATCACCAGTCCAATCACATTTAATCTACAAATTTATTAGAGCTCAAGCTAAGAAAAACAAAATAAAAGTAATAGTGTTCGCGGAAGATGTTGCAGCTTCTGGTGGATACTTAATAGCTTGTGCAGGAGATGAGATATATGCAAATTCAAGTTCAATTATTGGATCAATAGGGGTTATTTATTCATCATTTGGATTTACAGAACTAATTAAAAAAATTGGCGTAGAAAGAAGAGTTCATACAGCTGGAAAAAATAAAAGCTCATTAGATCCCTTTCAAGAAGAGAAGTCAGAAGATATTGAGAGACTTAAGAATATTCAACTAGATCTGCATAAAGATTTTATTAAAGTTGTAGAAGAAAGTAGAGGATCTAAGCTTAAAAAAGATGGGATTGAATTATTCTCAGGAGAATTTTGGTCAGGTAGCAAATCAAAAGAATTAGGTCTAATTGATGGACTTGGTAATGCTAATGAAATTTTAAAAGAAAAATTTGGTGAAGATGTGATTATCAAAAAATTTGAAAAATCTAAGGGTTGGTTAAGTAAGAAATTATCTTCCTCTAGCAATCAAATAGATCAACTAGCAAATATTTTAGAGGAAAGATCTATCTGGCAAAGATATGGCTTCTAAGGAAAAAATTATAAAACCTAAATTTCAATCGTTTCAAGATACTATTTTGAATCTTCAAAAATATTGGAGCAAACAGGGATGTATTCTTCTACAGCCATATGACATAGAAGTTGGTGCAGGAACCTTTCATCCTGCTACAACCTTAAGATCATTAGGACCTAAGCCATGGAAAGCAGCTTATGTTCAGCCATCAAGAAGACCCACTGATGGAAGATATGGAGAAAACCCAAATAGATTACAGCATTATTATCAATTCCAAGTTTTAATAAAACCTTCACCAGATAATATCAAAAAACTTTATTTAAATAGTTTGGCTGTAATCGGTATTAATCATAAAGAACATGATATTAGATTTGTTGAAGATGATTGGGAAAGTCCAACTTTAGGTGCGGCAGGTTTAGGATGGGAAGTTTGGTGTGATGGAATGGAAATTACTCAATTTACATACTTTCAACAAATGGCTGGATTTGAATGTAAACCTGTTTCAGTTGAAATAACATATGGTCTTGAAAGAATTTGCATGTTTACTCAACAAATGAAAAATGTTTATGATCTAATATGGAATGATGAAGGTGTAAAATATGGGGATGTGTTTCTTCAAGCTGAAAAAGAGTTTTCAGCATATAATTTTGAACATGCCAATACAGAAAATCTATTCAAAATGTTTGATATGTTTGAGCTTGAAGCAAAAGCATTGGTAGATAAAAAAATTTCATTACCTGCATATGATCAATGTCTAAAAGCAAGCCATGCATTTAATATTTTAGATGCAAGAGGAGTTATAAGTGTTGCTCAAAGAGCGGGTTATATAGGGCGTATTAGAGACATTACAAAAGCAGTTGCCGAAAGTTGGTTAAGCAGTCAAACAGATTAATGTCAGATTTTTTTATAGAGTTGTTTAGTGAGGAAATACCAGCTGGTTTGCAGAGTAACTCACGTAATGTTTTATTAGAAAATTTTCAAAATTTATTTGAGGAAAAAAAAATTCTGTTCAAAAAAAGTTCTTCATTTTCAACACCAAATCGTCTTATAATTTTATTTGAAGGCCTATCTAAAGAAATAATACAAAAAGCTGAAGAAATAAAAGGACCAAATGTTAAAGCTCCAGAAAAAGCTATTGAGGGGTTTTTAAGGTCAAATCAAATAGAAAAAAAAGATCTTCTTAAAAAAACATTGGAAAAAGGAGAATTTTATTTTTTCAAGAAAGCATCAAGTAAAATTAATACCATAGATTTACTTCAAGAATATACACCTATAATTCTTGATAAATTACAATGGAAAAAATCTATGACTTGGGGAAATTATAACCTTAGTTGGGCGAGACCATTAAAATCTATCCTAGCAGTTTTTGATGATAAAAGTTTAAATTTTAAATTTCATCATTTAATAGCCTCTAATACAACATTTATTGACAAAGAGTTTGAAGATAAAAAAAAAATATTTAAAAATTTTAAAAGTTACAAAGATTTCTTTAGTCAATCTGGCATAATTATAGATCACGTATTGAGAAAAGAATTTATTATTAAAGAAATTGAAAAAATATCTAGAAAAAATAATTTCATTGTCGAGCCTAATAATAAACTTTTAGATGAAGTTACAGATATTGTTGAGCAACCAAATATTTTAGTATGTAAATTTGATCAGAAATTTTTGAATATTCCAAAAGAAATTTTGATTATCACAATGCAATACCATCAAAAATATTTTCCAACATTTGATAAAAAAGGAAAAATTACTAATGAATTTTTAGTTGTGGCAAATAACAAAGATGAAAAAGGTTATATTAAGATGGGTAATGAAAGGGTTGTAGAAGCAAGATTAAGTGATGCTCAATTTTTTTGGGAAAAAAATAAATCTCAAAATTTAGTTAAACAAGTTTCAAAATTAAAAAATATGAATTATTTTAAAGGTCTTGGATCTTATTTTGACAAGATTCAAAGAATGAGAAAACTTGGAGGAATGATTTCTGATGAATTATTAATTAGTAAAGATCAAGTTGAACTATCAGCATCGATTTGCAAAGTTGATTTAGTTTCTGATATTGTGGGTGAATTTCCTGAGCTTCAAGGAATTATGGGCGGACATTTTGCTGAAGTGCAAGGTTTTGATAAAGAGATAGCGCTAGCAATAAGTGAACATTATCAACCAGTAGGTCTTGATAGCAAAACTCCAAAGAAACCGTTTAGTATTGCTTTAGCTTTAACTGACAAAATTGATACCTTGGTAGGTTTTTTTGGAATTAACCAAAAACCAACTAGCTCAAAAGATCCTTACGCGCTTAGAAGGTCTGCACTTGGTGTAATAAAGCTATTAATTGATAATAATAAAGAGTTTAAGATTAAAGATCTTATTAGTTATTCCACTTCACTACATAAAGACCAAGGGTTTATTTTTTCAAACGAGTCATCTCAAAAAGAATTATCCGATTTTTTAATGGACAGATTAAAATACTACATGAAAGAGAAAAAGATTAGACCAGAGATAATAGAAGCCAGTATAAAAGCACATGGATTAGATCATATGAACAAAATATATAAAAAAGCTTCAACACTTAATGGGCTAATTAGCAAAGTTATAGGAGGGGACATTATTACAAGCTACAAAAGAGCTTACAGTATACTTGAGAGTGAGTTGAAAAATACAGATCTTGAACTGTCAAATACAACTGACCCTGGTATTTTTAAAAATGACTATGAAAAAAACCTATTTAAAAAAATTAATGAAATAAGAAAATATTTTACAAATATTGGCAAAGATGAAAACTACAGAGAAACACTCGAAATTCTTGCTGGCGCTAAAAAAGCAACTTCAGAGTTTTTTGACAATGTTAAGGTCAATGATGATGATAAAAATATTAAAAAAAACAGATTGGAACTTTTACAAATGTTATGTAGAACATTTGATAATTACATAAATTTTTCAAATATAGAAATCAAACAGTGAATAAGCTAATTTTAAATTTTAAATCAAAAGATTCAAAAAAAATTAAAAATCCTAAAAATTTTTTAGGTGGAAAAGGGGCAAACCTTTCTGAAATGGGCAGAATGGGACTGCCAGTTCCTCCTGGATTTACAATTTCAACAAAAGTTTGTGAATTATTTTATAAAGATAAAAAAAAATTAAATTCAAAAATTGTTAATATTATAAAAAAGGAATTAAAAATTATCGAAAAAGAAGTAGGGAAAAAATTTGGTGATTTAAAAAATCCTTTATTATTATCTGTTAGATCTGGTGCAAGAGTTTCAATGCCTGGCATGATGGACACAATTTTGAATTTAGGATTAAACGATAAGACCGTTCTTGCACTATCAAAAAAAACTTCTAATAGCAGATTTGCAAAAGATAGTTACCGAAGATTTATTCAGATGTATGGTAATGTTGTTATGGGTGTTGAGGGCTATCACTTTGAAGAATTAATTGAAAATTACAAGTTAACCAAAGGTGTTCTTTTAGATACAGATCTTGATGCAGATGATTGGGAGGGATTAATTAATGATTTTAAAAAAGTTATTAAAAATCAAACCAAAAAAGAATTTCCCCAGAACGTATATGATCAATTATTAGGAGCTATTAGTTCGGTATTTCTATCTTGGGAAAGTAACAGGGCAAAAGTTTATAGAAAACTAAACCAAATTCCTGCTGAATGGGGAACTGCAGTTAACGTTCAATCAATGGTATTTGGCAATATGGGTAATGATTGTGCAACTGGTGTTGTCTTTACAAGAAATCCATCAGATGGGGTTAATGAAGTGTATGGTGAATACTTAATTAATGCTCAAGGAGAAGATGTGGTGGCAGGTACAAGAACCCCTCAGTATATAACCAAAAAAGCAAGAAAAGATGCAAAAGCAAAAGAAGCTTCGATGGAAGAAGCTATGCCAAAAGTATTTAAACAATTAGATAAGATTTTAAAAATTTTAGAAAAACACTACAAAGATATGCAAGACGTAGAATTTACAGTTGAAAATAATAAATTGTGGATGCTACAAACAAGATCAGGAAAAAGAACTTCAAAGTCAGCTGTTAGAATTGCAGTTGATATGGTTAAAGAAAAATTGATTTCTAAAAAAGAAGCAGTAATGAGAATAGATCCAGCTTCTTTAGATACATTGTTACACCCTACATTAGACGAAAAAAGCACACTAAACGTTATAGCAAACGGTTTGCCAGCATCTCCAGGGGCTGCAAGTGGTAAGGTTGTTTTTACATCAGAGGAAGCAGAAAGATTAAATAATGTCATGCAAGATACTATTTTAGTACGTGTAGAAACGTCACCTGAAGATATTCATGGAATGCATGCTGCAAAAGGAATTTTAACAGCAAGGGGTGGGATGACTAGTCATGCTGCAGTGGTTGCAAGAGGAATGGGAAGACCATGTGTTTCTGGCTCTAGTGAGATTGATATTAACTATGAAGCGAAAACCTTTAAAACTTCTTCTATTGAAATTAAAGAGGGAGACATTATTACAATTGATGGTTCAACAGGAAGAATTATCCTAGGAGAAGTGCCAACGGTTAAACCAGAAATTTCAGGAGACTTTTCCAAATTAATGAGTTGGGCAGATAATTTTAGAAAACTAAAAGTAAGAACGAATTCAGAAACACCATTAGATACAAAAACTGCAAGAGACTTTGGAGCAGAAGGCATAGGACTTTGTAGAACCGAACATATGTTTTTTGATGAAGAGAGAATTTTATCTGTTAGAGAAATGATTTTATCAAAAACAGTAGAAGATAGAAACAGGGCGCTAGCAAAACTTTTACCACATCAAAAAAAAGATTTTGTACAAATATTCAAAATTATGAATGGTCTTCCTGTCACAGTGAGACTGTTAGATCCACCATTACACGAGTTTCTTCCAAAAACAGAAAAAGAAATTAATGATGTTGCAAAAGTTGTGGGGTTACCATTAAAAGAAATTGAGTCTCGAATTAACGAGTTACATGAACAAAACCCGATGCTTGGTCATAGAGGGTGTCGATTGGGAATTTCTTTTCCAGAAATTTATGAAATGCAATGTAGAGCAATCTTTGAGGCTTTATCTGAACTTAAGATAAAAAAAATTAAGTCGGCATTTCCAGAAATTATGATCCCTTTAGTATCAACTGAAGCTGAGATTAGAATAATGAAAGATTTAGTAGTCAGAGTTGCAAAAGAAGTTCAAAAGGATAAAAAAATTAAAATAGATTATTTAGTTGGTACAATGATTGAATTACCAAGAGCAGCAATTAAAGCTGATGATATAGCTAAACATGCTGAGTTCTTTAGTTTTGGAACTAATGACTTAACTCAAACAACATTTGGTTTAAGTAGAGACGATAGCGGTAAATTTTTAAATGATTACCTTGAGAATAAGATTTTTTCTATAGATCCATTTATCTCTATAGATGATGGAGTAGGTGATTTAATAGAAATTGCAGTTGAAAAAGGAAGAAAAACTAATAAAAAAATTAAACTTGGAATTTGTGGAGAACATGGTGGAGACCCTAAAAGTATTCACTTTTGTGCTAATGCAGGTTTGGATTATGTTTCTTGCTCACCATATAGAGTTCCAGTAGCAAGATTAGCTGCTGCACAAGCTGAACTTTCTAAAAAAAATTAGATTTCAAATTTAAAATCTATAGCTGGTACACTATGAGTGATACTTCCAATTGAAACTCTATCGACACCCGTTGCTACAATTTTTTTAATAGATTTAAAATTAACGTTCCCAGAAGCTTCTGTTTCATAATGTTTTTTAGCCATTCTAACACCTGCCTTGAGTGTTTTATTTTTCATATTATCAAACAAAACAGTATTAAATTTTAAACCCATTATTTTTTTGAGCTGATTTAAATTATCAACTTCTACTGTAATTTTTCTTCCTTTTTTATTTTTGATTGCAAGAGATACTAAAGTTTTAATATCAGAGCTTGCAATATGATTGTCTTTAATAAGAAATTCATCACTTAAATTAAACCTATGGTTTGTACCACCACCTAACGAAACGGCATATTTTTGTATTACTCTTAAGGTTGGAATTGTTTTTCTAGTACAGCAAATTTTAGTTTTTTTATTAGCTAATTTAACAAATTGATTAGTCTTAGTAGCAATTCCAGAGATATGACTTAAAAAATTTAAAGCAACCCTCTCACCAATTAAAATATTTTCAGCCCTACCCTCAATTGTTGCCACTACGTCGTTCTTTTTGACTATTGAACCTTCTTTTTTTTTAATAATAAATTTAATTTTATTATCAATTAATTTGAAGGTTTGTTTAGCAAACTCTAAGCCAGCAATTACAGCTTGTTGATTTGAAATTAATTTGATTTTTATAACTTTACTATTCTTAACTAAACTTGAAGTAATATCTCCATTTGGATAAAGATCCTCATTTAATGCAAGCTTAACTTTATTCTTGATATAATATTTGCTTAATTTAATTTTAGGCACATTTATTATCTGCCAATAGCAGTCATTCTTTCAACGGGTATTCTTGCTTTGTTGATAGTTTCATTATCCATAATTATCTCACCAGTTTCATTTTCTAAACAGGCCAAAATTTTTGGTAGAGTAATTCTTTTCATATGAGGACATAGGTTGCATGGTTTAATAAATTCAACATTAGGATTTTCTACCTGAATATTATCACTCATAGAACATTCCGTAACCATCATTACCTTTTTAGGTTGATTGTCCTCTACATATTTGATCATTCCTGAAGTTGAACCAGCAAAGTCACTTGCTTTAATTACATCGGGTGGACATTCAGGATGTGCAATAATCTTTATTCCTGGATTATTTTTTCTTATATCGTGGATTTCTTTTTCGTTAAATTGGTCATGAACAATGCAAATTCCTTTCCAAGCAATAATTTCAACATCTGTCTGAGAAGCTACATATTTAGCTAAATAATCATCAGGTAGAAATATAACTTTTTTAACACCAAGAGAATTAACAATCTTAACGGCATTAGCTGATGTACAGCAAATGTCAGTTTCAGCTTTAACATCTGCCGAAGTATTTACATAGGAAACAACAGGTACCCCTGGATATTTTTCTTTTAATAATCTTACATCCTTACCTGTAATAGAGGATGACAAGGAGCATCCTGCAAGCATATCGGGTAACAAAACTTTTTTTTGTGGACTCATTAATTTTGCTGTCTCTGCCATAAAGTGTACACCAGCCATTACAATAATATCTGCTGAAGTTTTTGAAGCTTCTACTGCTAGAGCCAAAGAGTCAGCTGCAAAATCTGCTACACCGTGATAAATTTCTGGTGTTTGATAATTATGCGCAAGAATAACTGCATTTTTTTCTTTTTTTAATTGATTAATTCTATGAATATAGGGAGCATGAACTGACCATTCAATCTCAGGTAAAACCTTAGAGATTTTTTGATAAATTGGATCGGTTGCTTTTTTTACTTCTTCAGTAAACTCCATATTAAAACCTATCAATTTGATACAATCTTGTCATGCATTTATTCTGACGCACTAATTAATCCAACTAGGAATTTTGATTTTTAACTTAGCGTTTTTGCTTTTAAACTCATTTTCTTGATTAAAATTATCATCCAAATATTTAATTAAAGCAAAAGGATATTCATTACTTATTAAAACTTTTCCTATCTCAAAATCACCATTATAGATTAAATCATCTTGATTTATTTCTCCTTCAATTAAATAAATAGGTAATAATCTTTTTGAAAGTTTATTTTTTAATTTAATTCTTGCGGTATTCTCTTGCCCAACATAACAGCCTTTTTTAAAGTCTATTCCATTCAATTCTTCAAAGTTACATTCAATTCCAAATAGCTTATTCTGTAATTCATTCATGTTTTTTTGAGGAATTCCTAATTGATGACTCAATTTATAATATTCAGTAATTGGAGAATCTTTTAGCTCTAATTTTTTTAAAGACAGATAAAGCTTTTCTAAATTGATGATAAGCCTTGCACCTAAATCTTTATTTCTTGGGTCTAACAAGATGGAATCTTCTCTATATTTAATTGTATTCCCAGCAATATCTTTTGATCCTTCAAATTCTAAAAATTTTTCTTTATTAAACGCAGCTACAACAAATTCGTTACTAAGATTCATAATTTCAACTTTTGATCTAAGTTTATAGACACTAAGTTGTTTGAAAAGTGCTTCTGTTTGAGATTTTTCACAGTCAATGAAGTAGCCAGACTTGTGTTTTATGATAATAAAAGCAAAAAGAAATTTTCCTTGAGGAGTTAATAGTGATGCAAAACAACTACTGTCTTCACTTACTTTATTAATGTCATTACTAATCATATTCTGTAAAAATTCTTTAGCATCTGCACCGTTTATATACAGAATTCCTCTATCTTCTAAAATGTATACATTTTGATTATTCATAATTGATTGATGTCTTAATATAATATAATTACTTTTTTCATAAATGTTAGATCTAATAATTAAAAACGGTTCTTGCTACATAGATAAAGATCTTAAAGATCAAGATATAGCAATCAAAGATGGTAAAATCATAGAAATTGGTAAAATTGATAGTGAAGCAAAAGAAGTTTTTGATGCCAAGGGATTAACTGTTTTACCAGGATGTATTGATACTCAAACTCATTTTAGGGAACCCGGATCAACTGACACAGAAGATCTTCATTCTGGAAGTAAGGCAGCAATTGTTGGAGGAATAACGAGTGTTTTTGAAATGCCAAATACTAATCCACCAACTTCTAATAAAGTTGAATTTCAAAAGAAATTAGATCTTGCAAAAAATAGAATGTATTGCAACTATGCTTTTTATTTTGGCGCGACACCAGATAACGCTGATGAGTTAGCAGACTTAAAAAACTTAGAAGGATGTTGTGGAATTAAGCTTTTTGCTGGTTCTTCGACAGGAAATCTATTGGTTCAATTTGAAGAAGATATTGAAAAAGTATTTAAAAGTAGCTCTAAAGTTGTTTCAGTTCACTCTGAAGATGAAGAAATTTTAAATAGGAATAAAAAATTAATTAAAGATGGAGATGTTCACTCACATCCAATTTGGAGAAGTGAAGAATGTGCAATTTCATCGACTAGAAGAATTGTAAGAATAGCTGAGCGATATAAAAAAAAAGCACACATCCTTCATGTAACAACCAAACAAGAAATTGATTTTTTATCGCAGCACAAAGGTAACATCACATTTGAGATAACACCTCAACATCTAACAATCTATGCCCCAGATTGTTATGATAAACTTGGAACATATGCTCAAATGAACCCACCAATAAGAGATAAGTCTCACTATGACAGGTTATGGTATGGAGTAAAAAATAATCTTAATGACACAATTGGGTCTGATCATGCTCCACATTTAAAAGAAAACAAAGAAAAAAAATATCCCAATTCACCATCTGGAATGCCAGGTGTTCAGACACTTTTACCAGTTATGTTAAACCATGTTAATGATGGAAAATTAAGTTTAGAACAATTAATGAATTCTATATGTGAAAATCCAGTAAAAATTTTTGGCATTCAAGACAAAGGTTTTATTAAAGAAGGATTTGATGCAGACTTCACAATCGTTGATATGAATAAAAAAATTACAATTAAAAATGAAAATATTGAAAGTAAATGTGCTTGGTCACCTTTTGATGGGTATGAATTTAAAGGAACTCCTGTGTCAACAATTATTGCTGGCCAAATCAAAATGAGAGATGGTAAAATTTTGGGTGAACCTGACGGTAAGCCTTTAAAATTTTAAATAGTTTTTATAGTAAAGCTATTTACCAGAACAACACCAGTAACAATAAAGAATAACCCTAAAACAGCCTGCCATGATAGTGATTGTTTGAAGAAAATATATCCTAATATTGCAATTGTAAATATACCAAGGCCACTCCATGTTGCATAAACAATAGCGATAGGAAGTTTATCAACCACGAATGTTAAAAGGTAAAATGAAGATAAATACAAAATTGCAAGTGTTGTGGTTGGAATTATTTTGGTAAAATTTTGTGACACGGGTAATAACATTGTTCCACCTACCTCACAAAAAATTGCAATAGTTAAAAATAAATATGTCTTTATCATTGTTTAAGAATACTATTTTTCATTAAGTCTTCTTTTATCTCAGTTAAAATTACAGGATCATCAATAGTTGCTGGCATTTTATAATCTTCCCCATCAGCAATTTTTCTTATTGTTCCTCTTAATATTTTTCCAGATCTTGTTTTTGGCAATCTTTTAATAACAATTACAATCTTAAATGCAGCAACAGGACCAATTTTATCTCTAACCATCTGAACGCACTCTTTTGAAATTGTTGTGTGATCTTTTTCAACACCAGATTTAAGAACGACCAAACCAATTGGCAATTGTCCTTTTAATTTATCTGCAACACCTAATACTGCACACTCAGCAACTGATTGGTGTTCTGATAATACTTCTTCAATTGCTCCAGTTGATAATCTGTGACCTGCAACATTAATAATATCATCTGTTCTAGACATAATCCAAATGTAACCATCTTCATCTATATGTCCTGCATCATAAGTTTCATAGTAACCGTCATAGTTGGTCATGTAATTATCTTTGTATCTTTGATCTGCATTCCATAGTGTTGGAAAAGTTCCAGGAGGCAAAGGTAATTTTATAACTATATCTCCCATCTCATTAGGTTTTGCTAAAGTTTGATCTGGCTTCATTATTTGAACGTCATAACCAGGGACTGCCTTACAAGCTGAGCCATACTTTGTTTTCATCATTTCAATTCCTGTACAATTAGAACTAATTGCCCAACTAGTTTCAGTTTGCCACCAATGATCAATTACAGGAACTTTTAATAAATTTTCTGCCCACTTAATGGTATCTGGGTCCGCTCTTTCACCAGCTAAAAACAATGACTCAAATTTACTTAAATCATACTTAGAAAAAAACTTTCCCTCAGGGTCTTCTTTTTTAATAGCCCTAAAAGCAGTTGGTGCAGTAAAAAGTGATTTTACTTTATAATCAGAAATTATTTTCCAAAAAGCACCAGCATCAGGAGTGCCAACAGGTTTTCCTTCAAATAGTACTGTGGTGCAACCTTTAAACAAAGGAGCATAGACTATATAAGAATGACCAACTATCCAGCCAATATCACTTGCTGACCACCAGACATCATCAGTATCAATATTATAAATATTTTTCATAGTCCATTTTAGAGCAACTATATGACCACCAATATCTCTAACTATTCCTTTTGGAACACCCGTAGTTCCTGAGGTATATAAAATATAAGCTAAATCATTTGAATTCATTTCAACACAATCTACTTCTTTTGCATTTGAAAGCGCTTCATCCCAACTGATTTCTTTTGGAGCATTTATATTTGCTTCATTTCCAGATCTTTGAAATAGGATTAATTTTTCTATCTTATGAGATGCCATTTTTATGGCCTCATCCACTAGAGGTTTGTACTCAACAGTTCTTCCAGGTTCAAAACCACACGAAGCCGTAACTAATATTTTTGCTTTACTATCATCGATTCTGCTTGCTAATTCACTGGATGCAAAACCACCAAACACCACAGAGTGAATTGCTCCAATTCTTCCACAAGCCAACATTGCAATAACTGCCTCTGGGATCATGGGCATATAAATTATAACTCTATCTCCCTTATTAACCCCTTGGTTTTTTAAAGCTCCTGCAAATTTTGAAACTTTTTCTTTTAATTCTTTATAGGTAAACTGCTTTTTGTTGCCAGTTATGGGACTGTCATAGATTAAAGCTAATTTTTCACCTCTACCTTCATCGATATGAAGGTCTAAAGCATTATAACAGGTGTTAGTCACCCCATCTTCAAACCATTTATAAAAAGGAGGATTAGATTTGTTTAGAATTTTTGTTGGTTTTTTAAACCAAAAAATATCGTTAGACACTTCTTGCCAAAAATCTTCAGGGTTTTTTATGGAGTTTTGATAAATTTCACTGAATTTTTTATTCATCTCTAATGATTCTTTATTTTGATATTTTAAGACTTATTAAATTAAAAATTGTATTAAAATTCAAAAAGTAAGTAAAATCAATACAAATTAGAGGCAATTAAACCTTCTAAAAACTTAATTATTTTGATAGTTAATCCTCAACATGACTTAAGCATTTGTTTAAGTCTAGTTTATATAAACTAAAAAGTTAAAAACTAACGAAAGAGGGAGTTTTTTATGAAAAAACTAAAATTGTTTGCTCTTACAGCTGTAGCCCTAATGGGTGTTTCAGGTGTAGCAAACGCAGAAACTACACTGTTAGCTTCTGATGACTTTGTTGGAATTTCATTCTGGCTTGTGTCAATGGCGTTATTAGCGTCAACGGCATTCTTTTTTATTGAAAGAGCATCGGTTCCAGCTGGCTGGAGAGTTTCAATCACTGTTGCAGGACTAGTTACTGGTATTGCATTTATTCACTACATGTACATGAGAGATGTGTGGGTTATGACTGGTGAGTCACCAACAGTATACAGATATATTGACTGGTTAATTACAGTTCCATTATTGATGTTAGAATTCTATTTTGTTCTTGCAGCAGTAAATAAAGCAAACTCTGGAATTTTCTGGAGATTGATGATTGGTACTTTAGTAATGTTAATCGGTGGATACTTAGGAGAAGCAGGATACATCAACACTACACTTGGTTTTGTAATCGGTATGGCTGGATGGTTCTACATTCTTTATGAAGTATTCTCAGGCGAAGCAGGAAAAAATGCAGCGAAAAGTGGAAACAAGGCTCTTGTTACTGCATTTGGTGCAATGAGAATGATCGTTACAGTTGGTTGGGCTATCTACCCATTAGGTTATGTATTTGGTTACATGACTGGTGGAATGGACGCAAACTCACTAAACGTGATTTACAACGCAGCTGACTTTTTGAACAAGATCGCTTTTGGTCTAATCATTTGGGCAGCAGCAATGTCTCAACCTGGTAGAGCTAAGTAGTTTTACTCGTTAAATAATTAGAAGAAGGGCAGGTATGTTTTTACATACTTGCCCTTTTTTTTTATCTCATTATATTTAGATATATGCCAAAGATTACATACTTAGAAGATAATGGAAAGTCTCATACCATAGAAGTTTCCAATGGATTGAGTGTAATGGAGGGCGCGGTTCAAAACGACATTCCTGGAATTGATGCTGATTGTGGTGGTGGAATGGCTTGTGCTACTTGTCATGTTTATGTCAAAGAAGAATGGTTTGATAAACTTCCAAAAAAAGAAGACGGAGAAGAAGACATGTTAGATATGGCGTTTGAACCAAAACAAAACAGTAGATTGAGTTGTCAAATATTAGTTTCAGATGAATTAGATGGACTAACAGTTAGCATTCCATCAAAACAAGGTTAAATGATTAAAACAGATACTTTAATAATAGGCGCAGGCCCAGTAGGATTATTTTGCGTTCATCAATTAGGCATCATTGGGTTAAAATGTGAAGTAGTTGATAATTTAGATAAAATTGGAGGCCAATGTATTGAACTTTATCCAGACAAACCAATTTATGATATTCCAGCAGTTCCTGAATGTACTGGAGAAGAATTAACTAAAAACTTAATTGAACAGATAAAAGCATTTAAAACAAATTTTCATTTAAACGAAAGAGTAGAAGAGCTTAAAAAAGTTGAAAAAAAATGGTTAATTAAAACAAACAAAGGAACTGAATTTGAAGCATCAAGTATAATTATTGCAGCAGGTGTAGGCTCTTTTGAGCCCAGAAAATTTCCAACAAAAGAGATTGAAAAATATGAAGGCAAGCAAATACTTTATTCAATTAAAGATAAAACAATTTTTAAAGATAAAACAGTTACAATTTTTGGTGGAGGAGACTCAGCATTAGATTGGGCAATTGAACTTTCAAATACATCTAAAGTTATATTGGTCCACAGAAGAGATGAGTTTAGAGGAATGCAAGCAAGTATCGATAAAGTTAACCAATTAAAAGAAGAAGGCAAAATAGAAGTTCATACAAAATACCAATTAGATTTAGTCAATGGAAATGAAAAAGTTGAAAGCATAAATATTAAGCATGATGATGACAGTATAAAAGAAATTAAAACTGATTATGTTTTGGGCTTTTTTGGACTAATTATGAAGCTTGGACCAATTACTGAATGGGGGCTAAATTTAGACAAAAAAACTATTCCTGTTAACACAGAAAATTTTGAAACTAATAAGGAAGGTATTTTTGCAATTGGTGATATCTGCTCTTATCCTGGAAAACTTAAATTGATACTTTCTGGCTTTCATGAAGGAGCATTAGCTGCGAGAGGTTGCTTTAAGTATGCTAAGCCAGATGAAAAATACAGATTCGAGTTTACCACTTCCTCTAAGACGGTAAAAGGCAGACTAGGTGTTAAAGAGTGATAGAGTTATTTACAGCAGATACTCCAAACGGAAAAAAAATTACAATAATGTTAGAGGAAATAGGTTGTGATTTTAAAGTTACTAAAATTGATCTGTCAAAAGATGAACAATTTAAAACAGATTTTAAAAAGATAAGCCCATTTGGAAAAATACCAGTAATTACAGATCACGAAAATGGACAGTCATTATTCGAGTCTGGAGCAATACTTATATATTTAGCAGAAAAATATAATAAATTTTATGAAGCAAAAGATCGAAATGTTATAAATCAATGGTTGATGGCACAGATGGGAATTATTGGACCAATGATCGGGCAACATCATCAATTTCATCATTATAATCCTGGTAAAAGTGAATTTGGAGAAGAAAGATATTTTAAAATTACAAAAAGAATTTATAGCGAATTGGATGAAAGATTATCTTCATCAAAATACTTAGCTGGAAATGAATATACGATTGCAGATATTGCAACTTGGCCATGGATTGCAAGACATGAATGGCATGATATTGGTCTTAAAAATTATAACAACTTAACTAGATGGTATTTAGATATTGCAAAAAGAGAAGCTGTTGTAAAAGGGTACGATCTTTCAAAAGATGGCTCGAAGATACCAAAACCTTAACTAGAAATTTCCCTTTTTAGTAGATCCAGGATAAAAAATTCTTTGAAGATCATCATTTGCTTTCTTCCTCATTTCAATATCCTCTGAATTCATAAGGCTACTTGGTCTTTTAGTATGCTGATGATAATTAAAAGTATCATCTCCTCTTGCTTGCTGAACATACATTTTACCTAGAACTTGATTTACGTTACTGCCAATATAGCTTTGAACTACAAAGCCAATTCTTCTATCATTAGTTTTATTTAGTCCCGAACCATGAACTATAGTTGGATGATGTAAGGACATTTGTCCTGCTTTTAAAACTAAAGGAGTTGTTTCATCTAAAGGAACATTTTCAACTGTTTGACCTCTAGTTAATAAATTACCCTCATCATATTTTTGCTCATGATGTTTGATATTATCTTTATGTGAGCCAGACCACATTCTCATACAACCATTTTCTTCATTAGCATCAGTTATTGCTAACCATGCGGTCACCCAATTATGTGGTTCCAATCCAATATATGTTGCATCTTGATGAAAACTTACAAATCCTTTTTCATAAGGGTTTTTAATAAACAAAGTTGTTCCACAAATAAGAATATTTTTTCCAATTATACTCTCAACAGCATCTAACATTTTAGAATTATGACAAACTTCATCCAGTATAGGAGAAATCATATGTACATAATTTCTACCAGCTCCTTTTAATTCATCAGGCCATTTAGTTTCAATATTTTCTATTTCTTTTCTTATCTCAAATGCTTCATCTTTGCTTAAGACTTCTATTGGCGCCACATAACCATTATCATTATATTCTTGAAGTTGATTTGAGGATAATTTAGGCATATTATTTAAAAACATTATATGAGCGCAACTATTTCTTCAATTAATTATTGTCCAGTTAAATCCATATCATTTCAAGCTATTGAGAAGTGCAAAATTAAAAAAAATGTTGGAATTGTGGGAGATAGAATTTTTGCATTTGCCAAAGATTTAGATTTAGAACAAACTAAATTATTTGAAAAGAGTCCAGCACAAAGAAAAGGTAAATGGAATAAAGTTTTAACCCTTAAAAATTCACCAGCTTTAAATAAATATAATTTTATATTTAAAGATGAAAAACTAACATTAAAATTAAAAGATAATGAGATTTTGTCTATTGATATAAATCAATCAAGCGAAAGAGAAGCACTTTCAAATAAAATTTCAGAATTAGAAAGCTCTTTAAAGCAACCAATAACTTTAATGAAAAATGATGATTTTCCTTTTTTTGATACTTCTATTTCAAAAAAAGTAGATTTTGTGAATTCTGTTTCACTTTTAAACATACAAAGCGTCAATGATTTTCAAAAAAAAACTGGTAAGAAAATTGAAGCATCAATTTTTAGAGGAAACATTTGTATTGATGGAATTGAATCTTGGAAAGAGCGAGAATGGATTGGTAAAATTATTAGGATAAACAAAGTTTCTTTTAAAGTAAAAAAAAATATTCCAAGGTGTGTGGCAATTAATTTAAAGCCACAAACAGATGATAATTCATTTAATTTACTTGAGTTATTAAAAAAAAGTTATAATCATTTTGATATGGGAGTTTACTTATCACCTTTAGATAATGGCGAAATAAGTATTGGAAATGAATTAATTTTATGAGCACACATAGTGTTTTTCCTAAAGAAGAATTAAACCAACGTCTTTTAAATGTTAGATCACAAATGGTTGAGGCAAATATTGATGGTATGGTCATCACTATTCCAGAAAATATTTACTACTTAACTGAATTAGATCATTGGGGATTTTTTGCTTGCCACTTATTAGTTGTACCGAGAGAAGGAGAAATGATTTTAGTCTGTCGTGCTATGGAAAAAATTACTATTGAAAATCAAGTTAAGAATGCTCGCTTTTTTGGACATGCTGATAATGAGGATCCAGCCGATTATATTGTTTCAGCACTTTCAGAGCTCAATCTTTTAAATGGACGCGTTGGAATGGAAAAGAATAGTCTTTTTCTCACAGCAAGATTAGCTGAGTCTATTCAGGCAAAAACACCAAAAGTAGAATGGAAAGACAACTCAAATCTTGTTAGTGCATTACGTTTAGTAAAATCTCCATTAGAAATGGATTATGTTCGTAAAGCAGCAAAAGCAGCTGATGCAGGTATGCTTGCAGCAATTAATACTATTCGTGATGGAGCTAGTGACTATGAAGTTTCGGCTGAATGTTGTCGAGCAATGATATTGGCTGGAAGTGAGCCTCCTGGCTTTGGCCCCTTTATTCGTCCTACCTCAAGACTTGGTGAAGAACATACGACTTGGCGTGGTGAAGTATTTGGAAAAAATGAAGCTGTGTTTCTTGAAATAGCTGCAGCCTACCGTAAATATCAAGCTCCTATGGGTCGTCTTGTCTATGTTGGTAGTGCACCTAATGGTGCTGAAAAATCTGTCCAACTTGCAATTGATGGAATGAAAGCAATAAACAGCTCTATAAAACCTGGCGCTAAAGCTGGTGATGTATATGCTGCATGGAAGGAAGTTGCAAGAAAAGGTGGTTTAGAAAATTATGAACGACATCATTGTGGTTACCTAGTATCAATTGCTTTTCCACCAAGCTGGACTGGTGGAAGTATGGTAACTGCTTTAGCGCCAAATTCTCAACTGGAATTAAAAACAGGCATGACTTTTCATACACATTCCTGGTTTACCAATACTGATTGTGTTGATTATTTTATTTCAAATACATCACTTCTTACTGAAAATGGATGTGAGGTTTTGACAAATAAAACTCCAGAAACCTTAATAATAAAATAAAAAATATTATGAAAAATGCACTCTTCATCTCAATGTTAGGTGAACGAGAACATATTCATTTTGAAGACTATAGAAGTTTATGTGATTCTGGAAAAGAAAAAGATTGGGTTATTAATTGGCACAAGTCTATTGCAGAAGAAAATGATTTTCAATTTTCAGGAGTTGATATTTGTCATGGAGAAAAATTGCCAGATATAAATAATGTTGACACTGTTATTTTAGGTGGAACCTTACATGTGGTTACTGAAGATCGTAAATGGTTACATGATTTGCGAAATTGGTTAATAGATTATCGAAAATCTAAAAATCCTTTGTTGGCTATTTGTGGTGGTCATCAAATGCTTTCAAGTCAATTTGGAGAAGGAGAATTGGTTGGTCGATCTGAAGGTACTTTAGCTGGCACATATAAAGTAAAGTTAACCAAAGAAGGAAAAAATCACCCATTGTTTTCTGGAATGTCTGAATTTCCAAAGTTTCACTTTGCTAATTATTTACATGTCATACCGTCAGCTGATCAAAAAAAAGGTATTCTTGCTATTCACAACAATAGTCCTGCTCTTGCAATTGATCATGGCAATAATTGGTTTAGCACACAGTTTCATCCAGAGGCTAGAAAACAGTCATGGGATATTTATTACAACTTAAAAGAAGAAAAATATCATAGCAAATATTCAAACAAACACGAAGGTGTAAAACTTATTTCAAATTTTTTTAATCTATCCAATAAAAAATTCAATTCATAGTTGAGTCATTATTATAAATTTGCAGAATAATAATATTATTGTTAGGCTATTATTTAACCAAAAAAGGAGACGTGATGAATAAAATAATTAAATCAATTTCTGTTTTTCTTATCATTCTTTTTAGTATTTCGTCAGTTAATGCGAAAACTTTAACTGAAAGACTTAAAGAAGGACATAAAATAAGACTTGGTTTTGGGACTTCTGTGCCGTGGGCAATGGCTGGAGATAATGGTGAACCATTAGGATTTGTTAACATGATTGCTTTAACTGTTCTTGAAGAAATGGGTATTACTGAGTACGAAACAAAAGTATTTGAATGGTCAGGATTAATTCCAGGAATAAATGCAGATCGTTCAGATATGGTAACTGGCGGTATGTACATTCTTAAAAGTAGATGTGCGAATATGAATTTCTCAGACCCAATAGGTGTGTTTGGAGATGCAATGTTAGTGCCAAAGGGAAATCCTAAAGGAATTAATAACTATGCAGATGTGGTTAGGACTGGTGCAAAACTTGTAACTGGTGCTGGATTTAACACTGTTGAGGCTGCCAAGAAATATGGTGTTCCAGAAAGCCAAATGATGTTAGTTGAAGGTGAAGTTGGAATTCTAGCTGCAATGAAAGCAGGTAGAGCAGATGTAGCTGTTCAAACTTTCTTTGGTGCAAAAGAGCATGAAGCAAAAACTAATGGTGCGTTTGAAGTTACTGATCCTAAATTAATGCCTAAAGAAACTTTAAATGTAGTTGGAATAGGTTTTAGAAAGACTGACGTTGAGTTTAAAGATAACTTTAATAAAGCACTAGCTAAAGTTTTAGCTAACCCAGAAAAGATGTTAGAAAGAGCTGGTAAATATGGCTATGATAGAGCTCAACTACCACCTCCTGAAATGTCTACTGAGTGGGCTTGTTCAACTAAGTAGTAAAAAATAAATTAATTTGATCAGGCGATAAATAAAAGTCGCCTGATTTTTTTTTAAATTTAATAAAGGTTTTAACTTTGAGTTATTTTTCATTTTTAGCTGAACATGGATCTACATTACTGTTGGGAACAGTAACCACGCTTAAAGTATTAGTTTGTGCAACCATTTTATATGTAATCATTTCAATAATTTTTGGATTAATGAGAGTATCAAACAATTCAGTTATTCAAGGTATTGCAACTGTGTACATAGAATTTTTTAGAGGAACCTCTTTATTAGTTCAGCTGTTCTGGTTTTATTATGTTCTACCTTTTTTTGGTGTCTCGCTAGAAGCATTTACTGCTGGAGTTGTTGCAATAGGGATGAACTTTGGTGCTTATGGAGCAGAGATTGTCAGAGGTGGAATATTAGCAGTACCTAAAGGACAGTGGGAAGGGGCTCATGCTTTAAATTTTAGTCCTTTTAAAAGAATGAAAAATATTATTATTCCTCAAATTTTTCCAATCATATTACCTCCTGCAGCAAACTTAACTGTAGAGCTTTTAAAGGCAACAGCTCTAGTTGCATTAGTAACTGTTGTTGATTTAACATTTGAAGCAAAACAAATTAATGCAATCACCTGGTTATCTGCACAATGTTTTGGAACTGCACTTATAATATATTATATAATATCTAGATTTTTTCTTGTCCCTTTTTTACGTTGGTTAGAAGTTATAGCTGCAAGAAAAGTTGGAAGAGGCAAAGTATAATGAACGCAGAGTGGAAATGGGATTTTGCTTTTCAAATTCTACCCCAAATGTTATGGGCAACACTAAATACTATAATGGCGGCAGGCATAGGTTATGCTATTGCAGCTGTTGTGGGTTTATTATTTTTATTAGGTCAAAGAACTCCTTATAAATTTATAAATATAATTATTAGAGAAATTATCGAATTTATTCGTTCAACACCTCTGCTTATTCAATTATTTTTTGTTTATTTTGTAGGACCACAATTTGGAATTACATTGTCAGCTTGGGTTTGTGCAATGATAACTATAGGTCTGCATTTTGGGACTTATCTTTCAGAGGTTTATAGAGGTGCATTAGAGGGTGTTCCAAAAACACAATGGGAAGCGTGTAGAGCTTTAAATTTCACAACTTTATATACATATAGAAGAATAGTTTTGCCCCAAGCTTTTCCAATAGCAATCCCGGGAATGGGAAATTATTTAGTAGGAATATTTAAAGACACGCCACTACTTTCGACAATTGGTGTTGCAGAATTATTTCATGCAGCAACAGCTGTAGGAGGTTATCACTATCGTTATTTAGAACCATACACTATAGTTGGAATTATTTTCTTAGCTCTTTCTATTCCAGCTGCTATGGGTATTAGAAAATTAGAAAGATCAGTAAATAAAGCTCAAGGAAAGGTAAAAAATTAAATGGAACATAAAAAAGAAACTAGCGATGTCTTGGTAAAATTCTCTGATGTTACCAAACAATATGGAGACCTTGTTGTTTTAGATAAGCTTAATTTAGAAATCAAAAAAAATGAAATGGTTTCAATTATTGGTCCATCTGGATCTGGAAAAACTACTGTCTTAAGAGTTTTAATGACTTTAGAAAAAATTAATCAAGGTATAATCCATTTAGATGGTGAGCCTTTAACCCATATGATGGAGAAAGAAAAACTTGTTTTTGCTAATGAAAAATACTTAAGAGAAAGACGTTCAAAAATTGGAATGGTATTCCAGCAATTTAATCTTTTCCCTCACATGACTGCCCTTCAAAACTGTATTGAGGCACCAATTGAAGTATTGGGTATGAAAAAAGAAGAAGCAGAAGAAAGAGCTTTAGATTTATTAGATCTAGTAGGATTGTCAGATAAAAAAGATGAACATCCTTCAAGATTATCAGGTGGTCAGCAGCAACGAGTTGCGATAGCCAGAGCCCTAGCAATGAGACCAAAGGTTATGCTTTTAGACGAAATTACATCTGCGTTAGATCCAGAGGTTGTTGGTGAAGTTTTAAATGTAATTAGATCTTTGAATAAAGAGCATGATCTTACTATGATTATGGTCACACACCAAATGGGTTTTGCTAAAGAAATATCAGACCGAGTATGTTTTTTTAATGAGGGTAAAATTTTTGAACAAGGGTCCCCTGAACAATTGTTTGATAATCCTCAAAATGAAAGAACTAAACAATTTTTACACGCCGTTCTTGATGCTAACTAGAAAATAAATTTAGACTTTAATCGTCAGCGTATACTTTTTCATCTTTTTCATGCTTTTCTTGTGCTGCAATACAAAGATGGGCAACTGGTCTTGCCATCAATCTTTTTAATCCAATTGGCTCAGCAGTTTCTGCACAAAATCCAAAAGTTTTATCTTTTATTCTTATTAAAGCTTGGTCAATTTTAGAAATTAATTTGATTTGTCTATTAATTGCTTTCATTTCTACAGTTTTATCCGTGTAAGAACTTGCTTGATCAACAATATCTGCTGAAACACTATTGTCATCCATTGACCCATTGTAAAGAGCTTCATTATTTGCTTTTACCAATTCTTTTTTCCATTCAGTAAGTTTTATCTTAAAAAAAGATAAATGCTTATCACACATATATTTTTCTGTTTCTTTTGGGATATATGTTTTTGAAATTTTAATTGGTGCCTTTACTTTGATTTCAGGTGTACTATTTTTTTTTATTACTTTAGTAGCTTTTTTGACTACAGCAGCAACTTTTTTTGTTTTAGCTGTTGGTTTTTTAGTAGATGGTTTTGAGATTTTAGGCATATGTATAAATTTAGTGGCCGGAGTATATTCAGCAATTAATACGTGTCAAGCAAGCTTAATTCATATAAAATCAATGAAATGTTAATCAATAAAAACAATATAAATAAATTGTTTTATAGTTTTCTTATAATTCATTTAATTTTATGGACATTGATTCCAACATTAACAAATAACAATTTACCACTTGATACAATTGAAGCCTTGGCTTGGGGAAGTAATTTAGATTGGGGATTTAATAAACATCCACCAGCGAGTGCATTTTTTCCAGAAGTTATTTATCAAGCATTTGGTTCGCAAGACTGGGTTTATTACTTGTTAAGTCAATTGTTTGTAGTAACTGCATTTATTATTGTTTTTAAATTTGCTGAAGAACTTTTTAAGAATAAAACTTTAAGCTTAATATCGGTACTTCTTTTAGAGGGTATTTATTTCTATAATTTTACAACACCTGAATTTAATGTGAATGTTTGCCAATTACCTTTTTGGTCGTTGTGTGTTTATTATTCTTGGAAAATATTTGATAAAAAAGTAATAAACTTTAAACATTGTTTTTTACTTGGAGTTTTTGCAGCTATAGGTTTTTTATCAAAATATCTTTTTGTTTACCTTCTAATATCAATAGTCCTATTATTTTTTTATATAATTTTTGTAAAAAAATATCAAAAATTTGATTTTAAATATCTAATATCTTTAGAGGTCTTTATTGTTTTATTAATTCCTCATTTAATTTGGTTAACTAACAATGATTACATTACGATTACATATGGGCTAGCCAGAACAGGACTTGAGAATTCAAGTTTATTAGATCATATAACTTACCCTTTAATATTTTTAGGTAAACAAATAGGAATACTAATTCCATTTTTTTTAATGTCATTTTTTTTAATAAAAAAAATTAAGTTAAAAGTAACTTTAAAAGATAAGAAGCTATTGTTCTTAATATTTATTAATCTAATTCCAATTGGATTAATGTTCTTAACCTCCATGTTAACAGGGTCTAAAATAAGAACAATGTGGATGACCCCATTTTATTTATTTTTTGGTGTATTCATTATCTATATTTTTCAAGCACAAATAAATCTTAAAAAGTTAAATGGGTTTATATCAATATTTTTGATCTTGTTTATTTTTTCACCTTTTGCTTATGCCTATATTTCAATTACTGAAACTGACAAAAGAACAGATTATTTAGGTAAAGAAATAGCAATTAAAACTGAATACTTATGGAAGCAAAATTATACATTGCCAATTAATGTTGTCCTTGGCGATGAATGGCATGCTGGAAATTTATCATATCACCTAAATTCTAGACCAGTTTGGGAAGGGCTTATTACAAAAGATAAGCTTAATTCATTGTCGAAATATATTTGCATTGATAATATTTGTGTAGGAAATAGATGAGCAAGATAAAAATTTTAATCCCTATATATAATGATTGGCAGTCAGCTTTTAAACTTTTAGAAGATATAGACTTACAAGTTAGAGATTTAAAGCATGAATTCTCAATTATAATTGTCAACGATTGCTCTACGGAAGAAAAACCTACCAATGATTTTAATTTTAATAACCTTACGTCTATCAAAATAATCAACATGAAAACAAATAAGGGACATGCTAGATGTAATGCGTCTGGCTTAAGATATATTGCTGAGCATGAAGATTACGATTATATAATTCCAATGGATGGAGATGGTGAAGATAGACCGGAAGAAATAACTCTTCTTATTAATAAGATAAATAACTATCCTGATAAAGTTATTACAGCTAATAGAGTAAAAAGATCTGAAGGTTCTTTCTTTAAACTTTGTTACCTTTTACACAAATATTTAACTTTTGTTTTCACCGGACAGTCTATTAAGTTTGGTAATTTTATTTGCTTACCTAAATTTGCAGTTAATAAAATGATAAAAGATAAAGCAACATGGAGTAGTTTTTCAGGTGCTGTTGCTAAACTATTTAAAGATAGAAAATCTATCCCATCAATAAGAGGTAAAAGATTTTTTGGTCCATCGAAAATGAGTTTTATTAACTTATTAAAACACTCACTATCAATTATAGCTGTTTTTAAAATGACACTATTGATTAGATCTATATTTTTTTTAATTGCTTACTTATTTTTAGTTGCCGGTAATCTATCATGGATTACATTATTGCCTGTTATAGGAGTTATTATTATGATGATTTCAGTAATTATACTTTCTCAGAGAGAAAGTATTTTAGAATTTGAAAACTCTTTAGAAAATATTAGCAGCATAGATCAACTTAAATAGCTTTTATTATTGGTAGCGAATGAAAATTAGCTGTATCTATCTTTGAAGAGTGGTCTCTTCTCATATTCCATTTTTTATTTACTCCAGCGCTAGCTAAACTTAATGTTGATCGTCCATACTTATAATTTGTACTATCAATAGATCTCATTAAGCCTTTAATTTTCTCATCTTTTTCAGTGGAAAATAGATTTTTACTGCCACTTGAACTAACTAAACCAGTCAATGTTATGCCTGCTTTTTGATATCTGTATCCATTAATAAAGATTTCATTTAATGCAATCAAAGCAGTTTTAACTATTTCAATACTATTATTGGTAGCTATTGGAAAATCTATAGTTTTAGCATTTGAATAATACACCCCTCTATTTTGAAAAGGGCTTGTTCTAACAGACACAGTTATTGATTTTGCTATTAAAGATTCTGATCTAATTTTTTCTGAAGCATTTAAACAATAACTTGCAACTGCTTCTTCTAACTCTTGAAACTTTTCAACCCTTGTACCAAATGACCTTGACACTACACAACTTTTTCTTTTTGAAGTTTTAGTTTCTAACGGTATACAAGGAATACCTCTAAGCTCTAATGCTGTTCTGGAACTTAAAACATTAGAACTTTTTTTGATCCAAGTATTTGACATATTTTTTAATTGTTTGGCATTATAAATTCCATTTTGATGATAAAATTTTGTCATCTGTTTACCAACTCCCCACACATCGTTGATATCTATTTTTTCTAATAGTGGATCAATATTTTCAATTCCTATCAAGTTTGTAACACCAGATTGTTTTTTCTTTGCTATATGATTTGCAATTTTGCTTAGTGTTTTTGTTTTAGCAATACCAATGCTAGTTGGAATTCCTGTCCATTGTAAAACAATGCTTCTAATTTCTTTCCCCACATCTTCTACTTCATCATCTGGATAATTACTCAAATCTAAAAAGGCCTCATCTACTGAATATATTTCTAATTCAGGATTAAATCTTTTTAAAGTTCTCATCACTCTTCTAGATAAATCTCCATACAAAGAATAATTTGAAGAAAATACATAAACTTTATTTTTAAGTATTATTTCTTTAGCTTTAAAGTAAGGCTCGCCCATTTTAATACCAAGAAACTTTGCTTCATTTGATCTTGCAATAATGCAGCCATCATTATTCGACAATACAACAACTGGCTTATTTCTAATTTTAGGATTGAATAATCTTTCACAGGAAACATAAAATGAATTACAATCTACTAATGCTATTTTCTTAGTACGTTGAATGGATGACATAAGTCACAACTCCCCAAATAAATACTTCAGTTTCATCACCAATAATTATTTTATCTTCAATATCTTTTGAACCTGATGTTAAAAATTGACCATCTTTTGATTTAACAAAACTTTTAACAACTAACTCATCATGAACATTTGCAACCACTGTTGAAAAATTTTTAGGTTTTAAGCTTCTATCAATAACTAATAAGTCACCATCATAAATACCAACATCAGTCATCGATTTTCCCTGAACTCTAATGATAAAAGTTGCAGGAACATTTTTGATTAAGTGAACATTAAGATCTACATCTTCTTCAATATAATCTGTTGCAGGAGAGGGAAAGCCAGCTCCAGCTTTATGCAAGTAAAAGGGAATAGTTAATTTCATGTTCTTGTTTTGTTCTAATATATAGACTAGTTATACAGTACACGCAATAGGTTGTATTTTGAGTCTGTAACTGAATCAAAGGTGAATCAAAACGTGAACATTGAAACTACATTTTGTGCTCTTGTGGATAACTTCAACCAGAGATAGTTTAAGCTTCATATTAAAATGAAAAAATTTCTATCAATTGTGTTTCTTGGCTTAATTATAACTTCTAACAGTATGTCTTATGAAGAAGCAAACTATGAAGTAGTGAAAAAAAATGAAGTTTATGAAATCAGAAAATATTCTGATCGTTTAGCAATTGAAACAGATATATCAAATGAAGGCAACAGTTTTAGAAAATTATTTAACTACATATCAGGCAACAATGATAAAAATGAAGAGATTAAGATGACAACACCAGTCACCCAAATGCAAAAAAAAGGAAATATGACCATGCAATTTTATTTACCTTCAAGATTTAATAAAGAAAACATACCGAGCCCGTCTAATCCAGATGTTAAAATATTAAATATTAAAGGTGGTTATTATGCAGTTATTAGATACTCAGGAAGGGCTTCTGATAAAAATTTTATTAAACATAAAAGCATTTTAGAAAATGAATTAAAAAAAGATAATATGATAATTTTGAGCCCACCTATTAAAGCAACTTACGATGGACCTTTCACGCTACCCATGAATAGAAGAAATGAAGCAATGTTTGAAATAAATATAAAAAATAAAGGAGAAATATAAATGAAAAAACTAACATGTCACTGTGGAGAAGTAGAAGCAGAAATAAACGTGCCTGATAACTTAGAAAAAGTTTTAAAATGTAATTGTTCTATTTGTAAAAGAAAAGGAGCAATAATGTCTATGGTTAAGAACGAAGATTTTAAAATAATTAAAGGTGAGGATAAGTTAAAACTTTATCAATTTCATTCAAAAATTGCGAAACACTATTTTTGTTCGAACTGCGGAATTTATACACATCATAATCCAAGAGCCAATCCAGCTATGACAGGATTTAATCTTGGATGCGTAGATGAAATAAATACGTTTGAATTAGAAAATGTTGCAGTCAATGATGGGCAAAATCATCCTCTAGACAATAAGTGATTTTTTATGCAAGCAGTTAATGATTGTTTTAAAAAAGTAAAAAAAGATTGTTTTAAATTTATCTCTTCTCAAGAAACTAAGAAGGATAAATTTAAAAATAAAGATAAGATGATCAAATCTTTTTTAATACCTGTTAGTTTTTGGATAGCAAAAAAAGTTAATAAAAAAAAACCATTAATGATAGGTTTAGCTGGAGGACAAGGGTCAGGCAAAACAACTATCTCATCAATTTTAACTTTAATTTTAAAAAAATATTTTAAGTTAAATGTCTTTAAAGTTTCTATCGATGATTTTTATAAAACAAGAAAAGACAGAACATTATTGTCTAAAAATAAACACCCTTTATTAATGACGAGAGGAGTACCAGGAACTCACGATGTAGATTTAATGTTAAATTTTTTTAAACAGATTAAAGATAAAAACTTTAAAAGTTTACAAATTCCAACATTTAATAAAGCAATAGATGATAGGTGCCAAAAGAGTTTGTGGTATAAAATCAAAACAAAGCCTGATGTGGTCATTTTTGAAGGTTGGTGTGTTGGAGCAAGAGCCCAATCAAGTAGCCAGCTTAAAAAACCAATTAACTCACTTGAAAAAGTTTATGATCAAGGAACTAAATGGAGAACCCATGTTAACAATCAATTAAAAACTAAATACAAAACCTTATTCAAACAATTAGATGGATTACTGTATCTAAAGGCTAAAAACTTTAGCTTATTAAGAGAATGGAGATTAAAACAGGAGCGAAAGCTCTGGGTTCAAACAAAAAACAAGAAAAACCTAAAGATTATGAGCAGTGGAGATGTGATAAACTTTATGCAGACTTATCAAAGAATTACTCAACAAATGTTTAAAGATGCGATAAAAAGCTCATCAGTTATAATGAATTTAAATAGTAATCATCAGATTGAAAAAATAAAATTTAAAAAATAATGAAAAAAATAATATTAATATCCTTAGCTATTATTCTTTTTAATGGAAAAGCTTTTTCAGTACCTTTATCAAAAGCATTGTTACAAGCGTACAATGAAAACCCGGTATTAAATGCAGAACGTGAAAATATTCAAGTTTCTAGAGAAGATGTAAAAATATCAAGAAGTGAATTTTTACCAAGTGTAACACTGTCAGGTTCTAAGAGCCAAGAAAATACAGAAAAGCTAACTGATGGAACAGGTGCTAATTCATCTTTTACTGATGTCGATCCAAAAACTCAATCAATAAATATTGAGCAAAAATTATTCCAAGGATTTGCAGGTATAGCCAGCATGGAAAAAAGTAAAATTGGATTAACTTTAGCTGAGGCAAAACTTTTAAAAACTGAACAGGAGATTTTGTACCAAGCTATTGAAGCTTATTCAGGTTTAGTTTTTTCTGATGAAAAACTTAAGATTAATCAAGATAACGTTAACCTGTTAAAGAGACAAGTTGAGACCAATCAAGCAAGATTAGAAAGAGGTCAAATTACTATATCTGATTTAGCACAATCCGAGTCTTCACTTGCAGGTGCACAAGCACAATTTTTACAAGCAAAAAATGAAACAATTACAGCTAAGCTAACCTATGAAAAAATTATAGGCCCAATTGTAAATACTAATACTTTGAGCAAGAATTCAGATTTAACTTTTGAATTACCAAAAGATTTAAATGAAGCAATTGAAATTTCAAAAACAACTAATCCAAATTTAATTATTTCAAGGTTAGAGTATGAACAATCTGAACAAGATGTAACTATAGCCAGATCTGATCTATCACCGTCTGCATCTTTATCCTTTAATAGTTCAAAATCAGACAATGTAAGCTCAAGTATTGGAGAGCGTGATAAAGAAATATTAAAAGCAACTATTTCATGGCCAATTTTTAATGGTGGAAAAAATACTGCCTCATTAAATAAAAGTAAAAATTTGAAAAATAGAAAAAAATTATTATTAGATAATGCCTTAAAAACAAATGATGCAAATATTGCAAGTGCATGGTCAAGCTTTCAAGTATCAAAAAGTTTATTGAATTCAGTTACTGCGCAAGTTAAAGCTGCAGAAACGGCAAACGAAGGAATAACAGTTGAATATGAAACAGGTCTTGGAAGATCTACACTTGATGTTATTCAGTCAAACTCAATTTTATTAAACTCAAAAATAAGCCTAGCAAATTCTGAAAGAAATTATTTACTTTCACAATTTAAACTTCTTCAAGCCATTGGTTTGTTGAATAGTAATTACTTAAAAATACAGTAATTAAGCCATTTTATTATAAAAAAAATAACTATTGAAAATAAGAACAAAATGTGTACATTTAAGAGACGATTCGAACACTAATTATTTAATAAAAAAGGCATAAAATGACTAAAAACAACCTAAAAGTAGTTAAATCTACAAAAGCGCAACAATCAGAAGGCAACGAAAAAAACAAAGCTTTGGACGCGGCAATGAGCCAAATTATCGATAATTTTGGAAAAGGATCAGTAATGAAACTTGGCCAAAGAAGAGCGATGGACGTCGAGTCTATTTCAACTGGATCATTAAGTTTAGATGTAGCGCTTGGAATAGGTGGCTTACCAAAAGGAAGAGTTATTGAAGTCTATGGACCAGAATCATCTGGTAAAACAACTTTAGCATTGCAAGTATTAGCAGAAGCCCAAAAAGCTGGAGGAATTTGTGCATTTATAGATGCAGAGCATGCTTTAGATCCAATTTATGCAAAAAAACTTGGTGTAGATACTGAAGAATTATTAATTTCACAACCAGATACTGGTGAACAAGCTCTAGAAATAGCTGATACTTTAGTTAAATCAGGATCGATTTCTGTTATCGTAATTGACTCTGTTGCAGCACTAACACCTAGAGCTGAAATTGAAGGAGAAATGGGAGATCACCATGTAGGACTTCAATCAAGATTAATGAGTCAGGCTTTAAGAAAACTAACAGGCTCAATCTCAAGCACGAACACAATGATGATTTTTATTAACCAAATTAGAATGAAAATTGGAGTTATGTTTGGAAGTCCAGAGACTACATCTGGTGGAAATGCACTTAAGTTTTATTCATCTGTTAGAATGGACATTAGAAGAATTGGTGCCATTAAAAATGGAGATGAAATTATTGGTAACTCAACAAGAGTTAAAGTGGTTAAAAATAAAGTAGCACCACCATTTAAAGTTGTTGAATTTGACCTAATGTACGGCAAAGGTATTAGTAAAGTGGGTGAATTAGTTGACCTTGGTGCAAAAGCTGACATTGTTGAAAAAGCTGGAGCTTGGTATGCTTATAAAGGTGAAAAAATTGGCCAAGGAAGAGAAAATGCTAAAATTTATTTAGAGCAAAATCCTCAAATTGCTGCAGAAATTGAAATGGCAATTAGAGAAAAGGCTGGAGTGATAGCAAAAAAAATTGAAGGTAATCCACTAGATCCAGAAAAAGCAGCAAAAGATCAAATAGAGGAGCCTAAACTGGAAACAAAGGAAGAAGTAACACCTCCATCTAAAAAGAATTAGTTAAAGTCATCTTTAATTATTAAAAGGCGCTTAATTTAAGCGCCTTTTTTCCCTACACTTATCTAGACATCAAATAAAAAAGCTGTATTTTAATTATATGGCTGACAAAACACTAAATCAAATTAGAACAACTTTTTTAGATTATTTTGAAAAAAATGATCACAAGATTGTTGAATCTAGTAATTTAGTTCCAAATAATGATCCGACATTAATGTTTGCAAATTCAGGAATGGTACAATTTAAAAATGTATTTACTGGATTAGAAAAAAGAGACTATGTAAGAGCAACAACTTCGCAAAAATGTGTAAGGGCAGGTGGTAAGCATAACGACCTTGAAAATGTAGGCTATACACCAAGACACCATACATTTTTTGAAATGCTTGGAAATTTTTCATTTGGAGATTATTTTAAAGAAGAGGCAATTAGTTACGCATGGAATTTAATAACTAAAGAGTTCGGAATTGATAAAAATCGCCTGTATGTAACAGTTTATCATGACGATGAAGAAGCATTTAACTTTTGGAAGAAAATAGCTGGTTTTAGTGATGATAGAATAATCAAGATAGCAACGTCAGATAACTTTTGGTCAATGGGTGATACAGGGCCTTGTGGACCATGTTCTGAAATATTTTATGATCACGGTGATCATCTAGAGGGTGGTTTACCTGGCACTAAAAACGAAGATGGTAATAGGTTTATAGAAATATGGAATTTAGTATTCATGCAATATGAGCAAATTTCAAAAGATAAGAGAATAAATTTACCAAAACCATCTGTGGATACGGGTATGGGTCTTGAGAGAATAGCGGCACTATTACAGGGAACACACGATAACTACGAAACAGATCATTTTAAAAAACTAATACTATCTGCATCTGACACATTAAACGTTAAAGTAACTGATGACAATCAATCAAGCTTTAGAGTAATAGCAGATCATTTACGAGCAAGTTCATTTTTATTAGCAGAAGGAGTTTTACCTTCTAATGAAGGCAGAGGTTATGTGCTTAGAAGAATTATGAGACGTGGAATGAGACACTCACATTTACTTGGTTCTAAAAAACCAGTTTTCTATAATATTTTTAAAACGCTTCTAGAAGAAATGTCTAAAAACTATCCAGAACTTGAAAGAGCACAATCTTTAATAAAAGAAACATTAAAAACAGAAGAAGAAAAGTTTTTGGTTTTATTAGATAGAGGAATGAAAATATTAGATGAAGAAATATCCAAAGCAGGAAAAATATTACCAGGCGATGTTGCTTTTAAATTATATGAAACTTATGGATTTCCATTAGATCTCACAGAGGACATATTAAAATCAAAGTCACTAAAATTTGATAAAGAACGATTTGGTGAATTGATGAAACAAAGTGTTGAATTAGCCAGAAAAAATTGGAAAGGATCTGGAGATAGCTCTCTAGATAAAATTTGGTTTAGTATCAAGGATAAAATTGGTAATACAGATTTTTTAGGATACGCATCGAATCAAGCAGAAGGAGTAATAAAATTATTATTAAAAAGAAACAAAGAAGTTAATAGTTTAGGTCTAGACGATGAGGGCATCATTATTACTAATCAAACACCTTTTTATGGAGAGTCAGGAGGGCAGGTTGCAGATACAGGGATAATTTGTGCGCAAAATTTTGAATTTGAAGTATCTGATGTGCAAAAAAAACTAGGAGATTTATTTGTTCATTATGGAAAAGTAACAAAAGGTTCAATTAAATTAAATGATAGTGTTGAATTAAAAATTGATACTCAAAGAAGAAATAATATTAGAGCCTACCATTCTGCCACTCATTTATTGCACGAAGCATTAAGAAGAGTTTTGGGTGAGCATGTAACCCAAAAAGGATCTTTAGTTCAATCTGATCGATTAAGATTTGATTTTAGTCATATGAAACCTATTTCAGACGAAGAGATTAGAAAAATTGAACATTATGTAAACTCAATAATTGAAAAAAAGTCAGAGGTGAAAACAAGAATAATGACACCTAAAGAAGCTGTTGAAAATGGTGCCTTAGCTTTATTTGGAGAAAAATATGGCGATGAAGTTAGAGTTTTGTCTATGGGAGATGAAGAAGGTAAATTTTTCTCAACTGAATTATGTGGAGGAACTCACGTTGTAAACACAGCTGATATTGGAAAATTTAAGATTATTAGCCAATCATCTATTGCTGCAGGCGTAAGAAGAGTTGAAGCATTAAGAGATGTGCAGTTAACTGATTTTTTAAAAGAAAAAGAAAACCAATCCAATTTGTCGGATCAAAAAAATGAGGCAGTTATAAAAGAATTAGAGACAAAGATTATTAAATTAGGAGGAAAACCTAATCTTCAAAACAAGGATCAAGTAACTTTAATAAAAGACCTTAATAGACAATTTGATCAACTTTCAGTTATCTCAATATTAAAAGATAAAGATAAAAATAAAATCAACGATCAAACTATTAATGGATTTAAAGTTAGATTTCAAAATATTATGGATTTACCATTTAAGGATTTACGTAAGCTAATTGATGAAGGCAAAAAAGAAATTGGTGAAGGATTAGTTATAATTTATGCAATCAATGATAATAAAGTTGGCTTAGCTGTAGGTGTTACCAAAACATTAGAAGAAAAGTTTGATGCTGTTAAAATTGTTAGAGCTGGTTCAGAAGTTATTGGGGGTAAAGGCGGTGGTGGCAGAGCTGACTTTGCACAGGCTGGTGGAACTTTGCCTGATAAAATTGAAGAGTCTTTTGAAAATATTAAAAAATTAATTAATTAAGCTTTTTCTTAAGCTGACCATCTAATTCATCTAAAAATTGATTAGTCGTTAGATAATTACTTGAGGGCCCAATTAAAATTGCCAAATCTTTTGTCATTGATCCATTTTCAACACAATCAATACAAACTTTTTCTAATGTAGTTGAAAATTTAATCAAATCTTCATTACCATCTAATTTTCCTCTATGTGCCAAACCTCTAGTCCAAGCAAAAATTGAAGCAATTGGATTTGTAGAAGTCTCTTTACCTTCTTGATGCATTCTGTAGTGTCTAGTTACAGTTCCGTGAGCCGCTTCTGCTTCCATAGTTTTTCCATCTGGTGCAAGAAGAACACTTGTCATTAGCCCTAATGATCCATAACCTTGAGCCACAGTATCAGATTGAACATCTCCATCATAATTCTTACAAGCCCAAATATATTTACCACTCCATTTCATAGCACAAGCAACCATGTCATCAATTAGTCTATGCTCATAAGTAATGTTAAGTTTATCAAAATCAGATTTAAACTCTTTATCAAAAATATCTTGGAAGATATCTTTGAACCTACCATCATAAATTTTTAAAATAGTATTTTTAGTAGAAAGATAAACGGGCCATTTTTTAATTATTCCATAGTTAAAGCAAGATCTTGCAAAGTCTTCTATAGATTTATCTAAATTGTACATCGATAAAGCAATTCCTGGTCCAGGAAAGTTAAAGACCTCATATTTAATTTCATCACTGCCATCTTCTGCGGTCCATTTTATTTCCATTTTACCTTTACCGGGTACTTTAAAATCTGTTGCTCTATATTGATCACCAAAAGCATGTCTTCCAATAATTAAGGGGTCTGTCCAAGTTGGAACAAGTTTTGGAATATTTTTACAAATTATAGGCTCTCTAAAAACTGTACCTCCAAGAATATTTCGTATCGTTCCGTTTGGAGATCTCCACATTTTTTTTAATTTAAACTCTTCAACTCGTGCTTCATCCGGAGTAATTGTTGCACATTTTATACCAACACTATGTTCTTTAATTGCGTTAGCAGAATCTATTGTTATTTGATCATCTGTATCGTCACGACTTTTCATACCAAGATCGTAGTATTTAATATCCAAATCTAAATAAGGCAAAATCAGTTTACTTTTGATGAATTCCCAAATGACTCTAGTCATCTCATCACCGTCTAGTTCAACAACTGGATTTTTAACCTTTATTTTAGCCATAAATGAATAATATATATTAGTAATTGTAATTTAGTGCTTTATATACATATTAATAAAAAATTATCAAATAGAAGCTTATGTTAGAGAAAATTTTCCCAAAAATTCATTCTGAAGGTTACAAATTTTTAGCGATAGCTATCATTGTAACAATATTTTTATATGTCCTGAGCACTTTTCTAGGATTAATTGGTCTAGTGTTATCGATATGGGTTTATTATTTTTTTAGAGATCCAGAGCGAATTTCAATAAATGATGAAAACTATCTAACCAGTCCTGCTGACGGTGAAGTTTTGATGGTCCATGAAGTAGATGGTCCAAAAGAATTAGGTTTAGAAGATAGAAAATTTACTAAGATTAGTATCTTTATGAACGTATTTGACTGTCACGTAAATCGAACTCCTTGTGAAGGTAAAATTTCAGAAATACTTTATAAGCCTGGAAAATTTTTAAATGCATCACTTGATAAAGCAAGTGAAGACAATGAAAGAAACTATTACAAGATAACAAATACTCATGGCGAAGAAATAATAGTTGTTCAAATCGCCGGTTTAATTGCCAGAAGAATTGTTTGCGAATCTTCAAAGGATCAACAATTACAACAAGGTGAAAGAATTGGTATGATTAGATTTGGAAGTAGAGCTGACGTTTATTTTGAGAATTATGAATCGTTAGTTAAAGTTGGACAAAAAACAATTGCTGGTGAAACACTATTAGCTAAAAAGTAGCTTATGGAACAACCAAAAAATAATTTTAAAATAGTATCAGATAAAAAAGCTAGAATGCTTTTGCCTAATGCACTGACATTAATAAATGTGTGTATTGGATTAAGTTCCATTAAATTTGCATTAGATGAAAAGTTTGAATTATCTATTATAGCTATTATTTTTGCCGCAATTTTTGATGCATTAGATGGCAGAGTTGCAAGGATGTTAAAAGGAACTTCTTTAGTTGGAAAAGAATTAGACTCATTAGCAGATTTAATTAGCTTTGGAGTAGCTCCTGCTTTTATAATGTATTTTTGGTCTTTAAATAATTTAGGTAAATTTGGCTGGTTACTCACAATGATTTTTGTAGTTTGTGTTGCCCTTAGACTTGCAAGATTTAATGTAAGTTCAAACTCTGAACCATCATGGAAAGACAATTACTTTGAGGGTGTGCCGTCACCTGCAGGTGGAATTTTGGTATTGATGCCTTTAATATTAAGTCTAAGCGAGATAAATTTAATCAAAATTAATTACGATATAGTAGTACCAATACTGTTTATTTTGATATCATTTTTATTGATCAGTAAAGTACCTACATTTGCATTTAAAAAAATTTCTATTCCTCGTCACTTGACAATTTTTGCATTGTTTGGTGTTGTTTTATTTTTTGGACTTTTATTAATATACACATTTAAAGTTTTGGTCATTTGTGGATTAATCTATATTTGCTTAATTCCAGTTGGATATTTTAGTTATCAAAAAATTTATAAACAGAAAATTTTAAATGGTGAAAGTGACACTAAAGAAGACCTTGAAGACATTCTATAGATGAAAAAAAATGTAATTGTATCTCTGGCAGACTCAAATTACTTTGAATTACTTAATGAATTGGTCGATTCTATTAAAAGTTTTGAACAAAGCAAAGATACAGCAATTTGCATTTTAGATGCAGGTTTATCCGAGCAACAAAGAAATATATTATCTAAAAAAGTAGATGAAATTAAATCAGCTGAATGGGATATTGATGTTCCAGCATTTAAAGTTAAAGGAAGAGAATGGCTAAAGAGTCAAGTGTCTAGGGCTTTCTTACCAAAATATTTTCCTAGTTATGAAAAATTCTTATGGATAGATTGTGACGCTTGGGTAGGGGATTGGAATTCAATAGAGCTTTATTTTAAGGCCTGTGAAGATGGAAAATTAGGAA
>Ga0222719_10000309_pt1 | contig 49411 bp, 48 predicted proteins | sample C33_34DmetaG_FD_165039 | JGI IMG/M metagenome (GOLD analysis project Ga0222719, IMG submission 165039) | Estuarine water microbial communities from San Francisco Bay, California, United States - C33_34D | ecosystem: Environmental > Aquatic > Marine > Unclassified | place: USA: California...
CGAAGGCGAAGGCGAAGGCGAAGGCGAAGGCGAAGGCGAAGGTGAAGGCGAAGGCGAAGGTGAAGGCGAAGGCGAAGGCGAAGGTGAAGGTGAAGGCGAAGGCGAAGGCGAAGGTGAAGGCGAAGGTGAAGGCGAAGGCGAAGGCGAAGGCGAAGGTGAAGGTGAAGGTGAAGGTGAAGGCGAAGGCGAAGGTGAAGAAGAGGGCAAAAAAGAGCCTAAAAAGTCACCAAACGAAAAGCGTAAAGACGAACTTGATGAAATAGCCGAGCGTGCCAAAGAAGCCGCAGAAGACGCTACCGAACCCGAAGAAAAAGAAACTTACGAAAACCTACAAAAAGAAGCAGAGCGCACCAAAGAAATGCTTGAAGACCAACCGTGTGAAAGCCAATTTCAACTTCCGTACTATTTAAACAAAAGATACGAAGAAAATATACTGCCCTTTCTATATGAAATACAGTCACAAGTAGAGAATAGGAAACTTATGGGTTCATCCCAAACAGCCAAAGGGGTAATGAATGAAAGTAAAAGGATTGTTGCAATCAAAGTGAATGCTTGGAAAAATTGTGCGGCTGAATATGCTTATGCAAGGGCAAAAAATAGATTTATGAAATTATATATGTCCAAGCAAGACCTTATTATACGCCTTGGTGTTGAAAGTTATGAAAATTTGAATGTAACACTTCGGAAAATAGATGTAGATGGGTATTCTGATTTGAAAGATTTGGTTGATTCGGTTAGTATGATTGACACAACAAATAAAAAAGCCATAATTGGTTTTAAGGATTCTGATAATTTCATAAAATCGCAAAAACGACTATTTGAGGCTGAAGTCGCAGAGTATTTTAACTTTTCAGGTCTTGGGGAATTAAGTTCTGTAGAAAAGTATTTTAACAAGGTTAAAAATTTGAACGACGCTTCAAAAACCTTTGAAGATTTAGCAATAGTAGTCAATGAATATTTATTGACTTTGGAGGTATATAATTATTTTACAAAACAAACAAGCATTTTTAAAAATTAATATAAATGGCAACTTTAGAAGAATTGCAAACATTAGCATCAAGTAGCGACCCTGTAATTGCTGACATAGCAAAGCAAGAACTTGATAAAATCAGGGAGCGTGAAAAAATATCTGTCGATAAAGACTTTGCTGATGTAGTTAACGAAATTAACGACCTAATCCGTACTTCCGCAGGGGCTACGGGAGCAGGTGGCTTTGATGAAACCGAAGCCAACAAACTTATAACCCAACGCTTAAAAAAGTTCAAGGTCGGAGTCGACCAACTTTCTGAAGGTGTTAAGGAGCAAATTAGCAAAACCTCATCGGTACAGGTGGTAAACTTTGAGGGTGTTTCAATGACCTTTAAGGGTGGAGAGCAACGTCGATTATTTGATGTTTTGCTTTCCGATGTAGAAGCAGGAAACAATGCTTATTTGTATGGTGGAGCGGGTACGGGTAAAACTTTTATGGCAGGAATAATTGCAAGAGCCCTGAACTACAAACTTATTACTTTGAACTGTAATCAATTTACATCGCCTTTGGACATTGTAGGTGGTCAAACCATCGAAGGTTATCAAGAAGGTAGACTTACAGAGGCTTGGGGTAATATTGACTTGGGTATTAATCCAAGAACGTGTAAACCTTACAGCGGAGCCCTTTTGCTTTTGGATGAGTTGCCTAAACTTGACCCAAACACAGCAGGTATATTGAATGATGCTCTTTCTAAAGTTAAAGATAATTCCGAAGTAGTGCGTGATTGTGCCACAGGAGAAGAGCGGTTAATGAAGCCAATTATTCTTAATGGTCGTGGTGAGCAGATTGAAATGAAGAATATTTTCATTATCGGTACAGGTAATAGTTTGTTGAACGAGGCGGATAAAGATTACGAAGCAAACTTTAAGCAAGACTTGTCGCTTCAAGACCGTTTTGCGGGCAGTTGCTATCAAATTTATATAGATTATCGTTTTGAGTTAAATACGATTATGAAGAACATTTTGGTCAAGCGTTTGAATACCACTATGGACTTTACTTTCATTTTCAATTTCTTGGCTCAATTGCGTGATGTAATTGCGAAAAACGAATTTACAGGAAGAGCATTTGTATCGACCCGACTTATGATTTCATTCAGGGATACATACATCGCTGAACGTATTAATATGGTAGAGGCAAATCCAATACCACGTCCAAAGACTTTACAAATTGCTACAGAATCCTTTATGTCGCTATTTACTGAAACACAACAAAGTGTTATTAGTCAAGCAGTCGATGTAAATGAATTCTACAAGATTGTCAATAGAAAACTTGCTGAACCCGCTGATGCTCCCCCAACAGATGAGGAAGATTTGGTAGCAAATCAAATTATTGAAAATTACGAAAATCAACGTAAGAGCGAACTTTAATGTCAATATTTCAATATAGGGACATAGCAGACAGACTAAAAGTCGGAATTTGGTCTTCTCCTTCCAAGTTTATGAGGGAGGCAGAAGATTATATTGCCCAAACAGGATTTGATGCTTATGGTAAAGGTACATCAAAAAATGATATACGAAGCACTCCTGATTTTTACGGTTATAATCCACAGAGTTCTAAAACAATTGAAGAGCAATATTCCTATGACGCTGTAACTAAATTTAGCGACCCTGATTTACTGCAAAGGGCAATTAATGGCTTTGCGGACATTACACAGAAGATTGATTTCGGTGGAAACTTGGAAAAGTCAAGACTGAAATTTACATCAATACCACAGGGGGTTTTTAATTTTGGTATGGCTTCAAAAGGTCTATTTCGACCAATTGAGTATTATGGAACGGCTGTCAAAAAAGTAATAGAACCCGAAAAGGTTCGGTCAACTTCTTTCAATGGCTTGACTAATTTTTTCTTTTATGATGAAGACGGAAATGAAAGTCCCGTAAGAATACAGCAAGAAGGTACTTATTTGGTTGAAAAGAATTGTCCTGACATAGTTGTTAAATATGACAGCAAGGCAAAAATGTTTCTGCCTTATCAGAACAATCAACCCTACATAGGCTGTGGTAAAGTGGATGCCGAAACAGGCAAAAAGTCAAGACTACGATTCACAACTACTACAAAAAAAGTTTATATGTACCGCGAAAAAATGGGTGGTGGATTACAACCATTTGTTGATTTGTTTATGGTCGTAGGTGGATTAGCAGATATGACTACTGAATCAATGTTGGTTAAAAACTTGCCGTTACTCATTATAAGCCAATTTTTGAATGAAGCAGGGATTAAAACACGCATTTATGCAAAAAGAGCATATACGGTAAGCAGATACATTGTAGACTACTCATTTGTTATTAAAGACTACGGAGAAAATTTGGATATAAACCAAATAGCCGCTTTTACTTCAGACAAAAGATTTTTCAGGGTGAATCTTTGGAACCTTGTTCCTGCATTAGCACAAAAAATTGATGGTATTGATATTACGGGTTATGGCTCTACGCTTTATGGCAGAACGGGTACAGGAGCAACAGAATATGATGCGCTTATTCCTGCTTTCAATATGGCGAAAAATTGGGCTTTAAATACAAGTCAGAACGCAGTTAAAACTTCTAAAGTAAATGACCCAAGGTTAATGATATTGGGAGGTGTGGGTAATATTTCAGGAGCAGACAAAATCAGCGACCCGAACAGTATTGAAAAAATAACAAATGAAATTTACCGTATTGGGGATTATGTGTCGCTGATGTTTTCCAAGAATCCAAGAAAAACGCTTGGAACAATTTATCAAAGGGAACAGGAACGGCAAAAGAATAATCCTGATAAAAAAGAATATATACGAAAATATTTATTGCAAACGGTTTTGGACAACCTTGTAACAGTTGACTCAAGTATGGTTGATAAACCCGAATTTGTTACTGACCCAAAAATAGCAAAGGATATGGACGAACAAAGGGAAGAAATACTTGAAACCCTAAACGAAATTTTGAGAAAATGACGAACGAAGACAAAATTGACAATATGCTAAAAATGCTTCAGAATATGCAGGATAATCCAAATTTTAAACTGCATAAGTTTGAGGTATATTCAGTTCCCCAACAGCGGGAAAAAGTCGTGCATAAACAATATACAACCAAAAAGTCAGGTGTATTTGAAACGGTTGACGATTGGGTATTGGTATCCAACGGAAAAACCCAATTGTTGCAAGAGGTTATCCCCGATAAAACTGCACGTCTTGAGTTCGTTTCAAGTTTAGAAAATGCTAATTACGCATTAGGAGGTGTGATATTTAACTAATGATTTCATATAGATTTAAAGCGAAAGATGTTTTCGTATCAAATGGTGATTTTTTTATCGTTACCCGTGTTTTACAGGATAAAATACTTGCGATTAAAAGACCCATAGACCTTAAAGGGAAACTATCGGATAATTGGCAGTCGGCAGTATTTCAACTTGACGATAAAACCGATGTCAAATCACTAAATCAAGCACAAAACGGTGAATTACCTACAACTTCAATTGCACAAGTGGGGAGTATGGTTATGTACGGAGAGGAAACGTATATGTATTGTGGAAATGCAGATGTTAGCCTTGGAACGATGATATTCAGCAAGCCTTACTTGTTAAATATCGACGGTTTAATTATGGATATTGAAGACAATTTTGATGGACAACCGTTAATGTTGCTTGTACCAAAAAACGTAAAAGTACCGCTCGAAAGCAATAAAAACCTTGTTGTTTTTGAAGTTGCACCCCCGCAAAGGGCTGTGCAAATATTTACAAAAATTGAACCTGTCATACAAGAAGAAAGTGCCGCAGAAAAAGACTTTATACCAAAAGCAATGAATGCGCCCCTTACGAATACTTTAAAGTCAAACAGTATTAATCAATACAATAAAGTTCCAACAGATTTAAAAATAGGGGTTCAATACAAATTTTTCCAATCAGGTAAAAAATTCTCTGATGCACTTTATTTTTCTATTCCGACGCGCGATTATCCCGATGCTTATCGTTGGGAAAGAAACGCCATTGCATTTGTACAGGAAATATTTAACAACACTATAATTAATCAGCCAACCAATGTTTATACATTATCCGAAAACGAAGCAGTTTATCCTGATTGGAAACTAAAAACAGATTCAGAGTTTCCCATAGGAACAGGTATGTCGTCTAAACAGGGATATAATATTGTTTTAGGTAAAATAGTTATACCTGTTTACAGCGAAACTGATGGTTTGATAAAAAACAACTTCGTTATATTCAGGGAGAAAACCTATAATACTAAAGTTGCCTTGTGGGTTTTTCATCCCGAAGTTTACCAAGGTGGAAACAAGTTTTTTGAAAATTCTTCAAACGACCAATTTTTGACTATAGCAAAATTTCCATTAGCAGGGACTAAAAAAGACCGAGAAAATGCTATTGCAAACAAACCAATCGGAAGTCCACAGTTTCCTATTAAAACAAGGGCTCAAATAAAGAAGTTAAATGTTATTACTCTAAATGATATTGACGCTAACAATCGAGAAGTAATTGATGTAGAAGACCCGTATATGTTTATACCATATACATTTGCTAAAGAAACTGAAGAAAGAAAGCCTGATGTAATATTTCCCCAAAGTAGAATGCGTGCAGGTAATGAAAATGTAGTTGATTCGCTGATTCGACCTAATACTTGGGAATATTCTTGGAAATTGTATAATTTGATTTCGGGTTCTGTTTCAACAACAAGCAACGATGAAATTGAAAAGCAAATATTAGAATATTTTGATTACCAAAATTTGGCAATAATTCAGGATAAAAATCCTGCCTTATACACAAAACTTATAGAGTTAATTGATAAATCAGTCAATACCTATGTAAGGAATTTACCAAAGAAGAAAAAAATCAAAGCATCAAGTGATGCAATATTTTATGTTTTATGTGAAGTAGAATATTTTAATATAAATGTTGAATACAAAGATGTAAATGGCAATTTTCAAAGGATAGATACGAATAGTTATTTATATAACATTCAAGAATTGATAAAAGATAATGAATTTGCAATAATTCATAAGCCATTAATTGATTTACAAAATCAATACGATAACATCTTTAAGTCTATTTCGCCAAATAGACCTACAATAAACGATAATAATTATTATTTATTAACTGTTGATGAGTTTATTCAATTAAAAAATGCGTTACAAAATTTTGAAATCGAGTTGAATGCTTTAATTGATGAAAATGATATTCAAAAATTACAGTTTTCTATAGATGTAAATGGAGTGGCTTTCGTTAGTAATTTTTCTTCCGCTAAAGATTTGACATTTCCAAAATACACATACAAAAATTATGTTTTTGAAAAATTAAGTTATTCATATTCTAATCGCACCGACGTAAGTGGAACTTCTTTTTATGGGTATTATGATTTTATTCTGTCATTCTCAAATTTTGAAGATGATAATTTAAATGATGAATTTGCATTTAACATTAAAACGATATATCTGCAATTGATTGAAAACATTTCTCGACTTAAAGGATTTTTTAACAAATGGCAATTAATCGACCAATTGTTGCCAATTTTCGGATACTATCAATTGATTGAAAACACGAATTTGGGAACAACCTACGAAGATGTTTCTACGGATATTCGATTTAGAGAATGGTTAATACAAGCATTATTTGTAGAACTTGATGATGATTTTGTAGTTCAGATGAGTTCCTTTTTAGACTATCAAAAAGATTTTTATGTTCAAGCCATAAATTATATCAAAGAATATTCTACCAAACCAAGGAAAAACAGCAGTAATGACTTTGTGCGTCAATTTAACCTGTCTGTAAAAACACCATCCTTATTCTACGAAAATCCTGACGATAGTTTGGATGTGCGGAAATTCACAGAAGATTTATACAAAAGTTTACCTGAAGAATTTAGAGGCAAAGAAGGTTATTATACAACTTTTGGAACAAATCAAACATATGTGTCCTATAATCCAAAAGTAGTTTTAGACAGGTTAAGCAATGTTTTAAATGTTATGAAACAAAACACGGACGTAAAAAACTTGCTTGAAGGAAAAGTAACGGCTGAAGATTTGTTGCTCAAACTGTATGGTGGTGGTTCGTTGGTTCAGGTTGTTGAAGAAGAAGACGAACCTGAAGTGGTTGTAGAAACCGTCGACGAAACCGTAAACGTAGAAGAAGAAATTAATTGGGATGAAATCGATACCGATGACATTGACATAATGTTGGATATTGATACCGACGAAACAGTATAGAAGTTATAAAAAATGAATACCAAGGAAAAATACGAAGACATTAAGGTGTCGATGCTTCCTGAAAAGACGCGCGACACGCTTGAAAAAATTAAAAGGGCGACCAAAGACTTTAGCGTTCAAAACGATAAAGCAGACGCTTATGTGTCCGCTGTACATAATAAACTAAAGAAAGAAAAGCCAAGTGCTTTGCGTTCAGAGGATAAAAAACCTGAACCGAAGCCTGAACCCAAAAAGGCGGCTCCTAAACCAAAGCCTGAACCTAAACCCAAACCCGAACCAAAGCCCAAGCCAACAAAAACGGCTGTGAAGGCTACGACGACAAAAGTAAACGCACTAACAACGGCATTGCAGAATGACCCGTTGTTGAAAGGTTTGGGTAAAACCGACAAGGAGCGTGATGCAGGTCGTAGAGCATTGCCTGCGGGACGTAGGGTTTCAAAGAAAGGTTGGAAAAACCAACACGGCACTTCCAAGGGAGGTCGCGTATATTATGAAAATCGTGAAAACCGTTCTGACAGGAAGTCACCTGACTACAAGGGCGGCTATCCATATCTTGCGATGGGTGGATATACCCACAAAAATGATACTAATGGAGAATTCACAGTAAGTACCTACAGGATTATTGACGGCAAGAAAAAACTGATTCAAGAAAAGAAATACAAAGATTCAGATAGCGCAGTAACATACGCTATGATGAAAGGCAATTTTAAAGGAATCGGGGAATCGATAATCGTTACCGACAAAGACGGTAAATGGCTTTATAAATCCATAAACAACAAATCCAAAGGTGGATATATGGCTGATGGTGGAAACGTGGGTCGTGATTATGTTGAGTGGGAAACTGAAGTAACACAAATACTTGCAGACAAACTTGACATTGATTATGGTGACGCTTCAGGTATTGTAGAAGCACAGCCTTTTTACTTGCAACAATCTTGGACAAAAGGATTGAGTGCTGAAGAAACTGCCGATGTGATTGATAAAAAATCAATGATGGCTAAAGGTGGCTACACCGCTAAAGGCGAAGACTATGAATACAAAAACACATTTAAGCGTTTTGATTCAAAAGTACCTGTACCACAGGATGACTTTGAAAAGTTTGTAGATGCTTGGCACAAACAAAAGGAAGGTGATAAACTTGATAAGGCGAAATACAAAGTTCTGAAACAACAAATGGGGAATTACTTGGGTCATAAAACGGTTCAAGAAATGGAAGACTATGTCGAGAAAACCCATAAAAGACAACGTATGGCTCACGGTGGAGAAATAGAGCAAGAAATGGTAATTGCTAAATTCAATAATGCTAAAGATAAAGCAGATTTTAAAAGCGATTTGTCAAATGTTGCCCCCGACAGCGACTTTTCTATTGTCGATTTAGATGGAAACACAGTACAGGTTATGTACGATTTAGATAATAAAGAAATTGTTACAGATGTATTGAAATCATATTCAAGTGATTATTACGCTAAAGGTGGTAGTATTGATTCAAGGTTAAAAAGATATGCCACTTTAGATATTAACCTACTTCAATCCCAAGGCTATATGGCTATAACCGACACTAAATTAGGTGTAATATCGGGAGAATATGAAAACGGCACTTTTACTTTTAGGAATGTTAAAGGTGAAAAGGTATTTAGTGGTAATAAAAAAGGAGCCATTGATTTTGTTAAAAACAATTACCAATTAGAACAAATGGCTAAAGGTGGTCAAGTAAAAGGATTTGATGCACTTTCTAAAAAAGTAGCGGCACGTTATGAAGGCAAAAAGGTTCCTTCAAAGTATCAAGGTGAATACGGAAAAACATATGACAAGGAAGAAGCCAAAGAAGTTGGGGATAAGGTAGCCGCAAAGGTTTATCGTTTGCAACTTGCCAAAAAAGGTAAAATGGCGAAAGGTGGTGAAATCAAAAAAGGAGATAGGGTTAGGTCAACTGTTTTTAAAGATGAAGAAGGCGAGGTGCTAAATAAAAAAGGGGATATGCTTTTTGTCCGCAAAGATGACAATGGTAAATATAAACACGATGTTTTTAGGATTAGCGAAGTTGAGAAATTGGCTAAAGGTGGAAATGTAGGCAAAGTGCCGTTTGATGCAGAAAAAACGAGTAGTGGATATTATAGATTAAAGGGTAAAATACCTTATGATTTATATGACGAATTAGGACGCAACAACTTATCCGAGGAGCAATTGGAATATAGCCGTGGAAGTAGAAGTAAGTCTGATTATAACCGACTTATGCAAATCGCAAACGATGTAAGTGTTTCTCAATATGACTACAATACCAACGAGGCGGTTTTTCTTGCTTCATCTTTAAAAGATGTCAAAAATTGGGAAAAGCAACATAGTTCTAAAGTTTATGTAAAGTACGCAAAAGGTGGCAAACTTGACCAAGGATTCAATGACCGTTTGGACGAATCTATGGGTAATCGTGATGGCAAAGAAGCCAAAATGGAAGCAACCTTGAAAGACCGTAGAAACGAATCTAAAGGCGAAAACAAAGCCGTAGGTAAGCGTCCTTACAGTTCTGTTCACACGATGGACAAAATGGCTGAAGGTGGTGAATTGGGTAAGATTAAATTACCACACAACCTGAAGAAGTATTTTACCAAGCCCGCAGGAACAATCGAGGTGGAAATGAATAAATTGATTCCCATTCGAGCGCGTGAAAAGGGTATTGCCAATGCCGAGCGTTATATGCGTTTAGCCTACGACGGTAAGATGGAAAAGCGTAAACCAATTACGATTTACAAATCTCGTAATGGCAAATACAGAATCAAAGACGGTAACAGCACCTTTGCTGTTGCAAAGAAGCACAATTGGAAAACTATTTGGGCTGAAGTCGTTGAAAATCCAAACATTTCAAAGCGTAAGGAAAACAGCGTGTTCACCGTGGCAAGCAAAATCCGTAAAGAAGGAGAAAGTTGGGCAAGCGCAGTAAAACGCGCAGGAGCAATGAATAAAAAATGAGAACTCTTAAATTAACTAAAGCGGAACAAAAGAAACTGCAAAGTCAGTACAAGTTCGGAAGCGATTTATCAAAACAGGACGCAGTTGTTAAGGTATTTAACCCTTATGGTCGTGGTTATTGGTTCTTGGTGAATCAAGACCCCGATGACCCTGATTACATTTGGGCTATCGTTGACCTTGGAATGGGTGTTGACACAGGAAGTGTTTCATTAAAAGAACTACAGGACGTTCGCGTGCGCGTGTACGGGATGGGTTTGCCTTTAGAAAAAGATTCAGGTTTTCGTCAGCGCAATGCGATGGAGGTTGTAGAAGGAATCTATGAAGGTAGATACTTTAAAGATGGTGGAGAAATAAAAGTTAAGGTTCTTGAAGACAAATACAACAAGAAGTCATACAAAGCCATTTACGGTGACAGCGACAAAGATGGAGTACCTGATATTGACGACAAAGCCCCAAACAATCCAAAGATTAAGGACACGGTGGAGCAGGTTAAATTGAAGGAAGTGTTTGACAAAATTCTGAAAACGAAAACCGAAATGAAAGGGAAAATGAAGCAAACTGTTTCTAACCTTACAAAAATCGCACCTTCAGGTTCTACAATTTATGCTCGAACAAAAACGCCATATTCAATTCTTAACAAATTGGTTAATAAAAAGATGTACAATATGAAGCCTGCACAAGAAGGTGACGTAGAGGGATTGACTGACTTGGTGGGTACAAGCATAGTGGTTAACAACCTTGATGAAATTAAATCTACGCGTGACAAATTGGATGCGGGAAAATTGGGTAAGGTAATGGAACGCAAGGACTATTATGAAAAGCCCAAAGACGGTTATATGGCTGTGCATTACATCATTGAAAGCAATAATGTGCCTGTAGAGGTTCAGTTGAAGACCAAGCGTCAAAAACAATTGAACGAATCTTCGCACAATCCATACAAGTATCAAAATTTGGATTCTAAAAGATTATTAGAACTTTCCAAACTTGCAGACCGAGCAGACCGTGGTGATGAAAAGGCGCAACGGGATTTTGACATTTTAACCAAAAATCCTGAAGACTTGGAATACTCACTCTATGCAGACAAAAAACGATTAAATAAATTACCTTCGTAAATAAATATTTATAAATATGAAAAAAATAGAACAAATCCTTGAGGAAAAAAATGTTGAATTGGCATCCTTGCCTAAAAAGATTCAAGACGCAATCAACAACTCAATTAAGCACTATGCTGAATGGGAAACAGCCGAATCGGAATTAACCGATGAAAGCACAGACGAAGACAAGCAGTCTGTTGCAGACTTGAAAGCGTCCGTTCAAGAATTCAATGATTCAATTGCTGAAGTGATTGATGACTTGTTGAAGGATGAGGAAGAAAAGCAAGAGCCTACTCCTGAACCAACACCAAAGGCAAAGGAGCCTGCTCCCGCGCCTGCACCCGCCCCCGCGCCTGCACCCGCACCCGCGCCCGCACCCGCGAGCGAGCCTGAAAAGAAAAAAGGTATCGGTTTCGGTACATTCATTTTGGGAGCCGCAGTATTGGTGCTAACAGCAGGGGCTGTGAATATGATGAATAAAAAGTAATGGAAAAGATAAGGCAACACTATTTTGTATTCGACCCACAACCTGTAAGGATTTTGGATGTCGTTTTTGTTGCCCCTGTTATTTTGTATGCAGGGGTTAAGGGAAACTTTAGCCCCTTCATCAAATATTCATTGATTGCTATAGGTGTAGGAACTTTTTTCTATAATGGCATTAACTATTTAAAAAATCAGAATGGCGAAGATTAAAAACGGAGAACTTGTATTCTTGACAACCTTTTCAATTTTTACATTGGAAGCAATGTTTCATTACAACTATGGAAAGGGTGGTAAAAAGGAAGGTGAAGGATTAGACTTTCACTTACCCGATAAAAAAGATTGGCTCCGTATAATCGGAACCGTAGCGGTGTTTTCATACATTAATGCTCAAGTTTTGAATTATTTAAGACGACAGTAATGGCTTATAGAATTACACGATACACTTACGCCCAAGCCAAAAAATTAGGTGTGGAAGTAAAGCCGTCAAAAGTAAGCGGTAAGAAAATCGATGTGTTCAAAAAAGGCGAAAAGGTCGCAAGCGTTGGCGCGATAGGATATAACGATTACCCGACGTTTATGCGTTTGGAGCGAGAGGGTAAAGTTCCAAAAGGGACAGCCGTTACGCGAAGAAAAGCATACAAGCAAAGGCACGAAAAAGACAGGCACGTCCGTGGAAGTGCAGGTTATTACGCAGATAAATTATTATGGTAAGAACAGTAACACAAACACCAAGGATTATTGAAACTTGGGCAAATGCAATATCATTGCGAAACCCACAAATTATGACAAGTTTTTATTGTCAGAATGCAGTTTTAGTAGGCACTTTTAGTGAGCCCTTCGAGATAGGCAAAGATGAAATTTTTAAATACTTTGTAGATTTCTTATCGGTTAGACGAATGTCTTGCAAAATTTTAGAACAAGTGTGTCAACAAGGGGAAGTGGTAATGACATCAAGTGGGGTTTATGAATTCACTATAGATGGTGAAACTACACGGGCAAGATTTACATACACATTGATTCCAATAAACGGAGAATATAAAATATTGAATCACCATTCAAGCGTTTACGATGGCTAAACTTCCTTCAAACATAAGAACTGTTGAATTTGGGTCGAATGAATGGTTCAAAGAAGAATCTGAAAAGACTCAAATATATCTACACCACACCGCAGGGCGTGGTGACGGTGAGCGTGTGTTTAAATTTTGGGACACAGACCGTCAGGGACGAATAGCCACTTGTATTGCTATTTCAAGCGCAAACGATGGTGGAAAGGATGGCGAAATAATTCAAGGTTTCTCAAGCAAGTATTGGGGATACCACCTTGGACTACGGGAATCGCACTTTAAGCGCAACGGGTTGAAATATCAGAACTTAAATAAGGTTTCTATAGGTGTAGAAATATGTTCTTGGGGTTCACTATCGTATAGGGATGGAAAGTTTATTTCTTGGGCAGGAGCAGAGGTTCCTAAAGACCAAGTATATACACTCGAAACCCCTTGGAGAAACATTCTGCACTTTCAAAAGTATTCAAACGCACAGATTGATTCGGTTTGCGCTTTACTCCTGTATTGGAAAGAGCGATATGGTATTGACATCACTTACAAACCTGAACATTTTTGGGAAATATCCAAGGATGCGTTATCGGGTAAAAACGGGCTTTACGGACACGGAGCCGTCAGAACAGACAAAAGCGATGTGTACCCGTCAGAAGCACTTATATCGGCATTGAAAAAAATTTCGTAAATTTGTTGAAAACCACTATGAAAAAATTTCTTGCAGATTTGTTTTCAGGGGAAAACGGAAAGATTTCTCACAAGCGTGTGTTAGGCACTCTTGGATTTATTTCCCTTACTACGGCAATGACAATCAATGCAGTAAACCCTAAAGAATTTCAACCGTCTGTAGAATTAATTACATCTGTAGAGTGGTTAACAATTTCTACCATCTTCGGAACGGTAGTGGAAAAATTCACTAAAACATCTAACACTTAATAAATACAACTATGGCAAAATCAAACATCGTAACTATGGCTGTAGGACTTGCATTGTCCTTGGCAACTATTTACGCAGTAGCGTACTTCGCAGGAAAAGGTTGGGATAAAGCAACCGATTAATGAAGAAAGTCTTTGAGGAAATAATTAATGCTTCTCAAGGGCGGCATTCTGATGGTGTTCTCTACGCAGGGGCAGTAGGAATTATATTGTCTGATATTATTCCTACCCCTGCCGAGGCAGTTTTTTATTACCGTGAAAAAGTCCTGCGTAAAAAGTGGGAAGACGGTAAAATTACCCCACAACAATACTACCGTGGTAGTTATCAATCACTTCACCTGTCTAAATCGATTTGGTGGATTGGTATTCTTGCGGCTATGTATTTCAGAAAAGGTGATACAAACCAAAAAGCAATGTTCGGCTTGGCACTTGTCGGAGGCGGTGCAGTAGCAGGGATGGTTTATAAAATGATGCGTAAGGATTTGGACGATGTCAAGGATGAAGTAATTCAAGAACTTGAACCGAAAGAAGAATTCGCAGGGAAGCCTGAAACCCCCAAAGCAGGTACAACAAGAAAAGTGTTGCGTAGAGGTAACACATTACAATTTGTCGCATAATGAATGAAATGACTCAAATGGAAGGAACAGCACCCGCAGGAACTCCTGCTCCCGCCCCTGCGCCACAAATGGCTCAAGGCGGTGTAGCACAGACCGCTGTGCAGAACGCTCCTTATACAGCACCCCATATGGCTACTAATGTATCCAATATGGCAGAGGGTGGAGAAACAGGAGATAGCGCAAGCGAAGATAAAAACGAATGGGGACAATGGATTGCTATTGGCTTAATTTCATTGACACTTGTGTCTTTGATTATGCAGATTGCAGTTCACCGTAAGTCAATGACCAAAATGGATTCAGATGACGAAACCGTTCGTAAGGACATTAAGGAATTGAAAATGAACTTAAAACGCCAAATGGGCGAAAAGTATGAAACCTTGGGTTAACGAATTACAATACGGAAACCCGACGGACAATTTTTTACCATACCTTGAAAAAGGTGAATTTGACTTCTTAACAGAAGAACTTCAGAAATACGCGTTTCCTGAAAATGATTCCGATGCGACACGGGATGAAATGCGTGAATTAATTTCTTTTCAAAACGCTCCTGAACAACAGGATGCAGAAATTATGAGTCGTTACCTACGTTACGATTCAGACGGAATAAATGTGTACAAGGAATATTGTAGAAATACAATAGGTCATAATATGGATGAAGACATCGACAAGGTTATTGAAGATGCAAAATATGTGATTGCCAAATTGAAGTTTAGGTATCAAAGACCAAGACCGTTTCAATTAGCAAGATTTTACAAGGCTCGTTTGTTTCCATACGCGAGCGTTTCAGCGATGTCACCGTCGTATCCATCAGGTCACACGATGCAAGCCTATGTATTAAGCGAATACATAGGTTCTATGCACCCTGACCACTACAAGTTCCTAATTGAACTTGCAGAAGACTTTGCTATTAGCCGTTTATTCCTTGGATTACACTTTAGTTCAGATAATGACTTTGGTCGTTTCTGCGCGAAGAAAATGGTTAACTGTAAAGAATTTGCAAGTAAATATGGAATATGAATTTCTTCTAACACCAATAGGCAAACCACGAATGACCCAAAGGGACAAGTGGTTAAATCCCCCGCGTAAAGCAGTTACGAAATATCGTCTTGCAAAACAAGGCATTCAATTCTATGCGTGTGAACAAAAATTTATATTGCCTGAAATAATTAATGTTACATTTGTTTTACCTGTCACGCCTTCTTGGAGCAAGAAGAAAAAACAGGCGATGCTTGGACAGCCCCATCGACAAAAACCTGATTTGGATAACATACTCAAGTTCTTATTGGACAGTCTGTTACCTGAAGGTGGTGATGAAGTTGTACATACAATTGTTGCCAAAAAAATATGGGGTGAAGAAGGCAGAATAATTATAATAACGGATGACAATGAGAGTTCGCAAAATTGAAAATAAGCCGATTGAAAAATTATTTTCGGCTTTATCCGATACATTAAATGAAATCGGATATATGCGCACCATACATTTATTGCGCAAGGGACAAGAAAATATTTGGAATAGTGACCTGAAAGTCGCTACAGACGCGGTCTGTCAGGCTTTTTCAATTACTCCTGACGTTTTATTTGGTACGTCAAGAAAATATCCCCGAAAATATGCTTTTGCATTATGGGTATATATTTCTTTTAATCAATTAAATTACACTTTGCCCGATTTAATGAATTACACCCACAAAAGTTTATCCACAATAGTTAAGTCAAAACGATTAGTGGACAATTTCAATTTAGAAAATGCTTTCGATAAAAAGATTATGGAAAAACTAACCTTGTGCGTAGAATATATTAAAAATGCTAAAACCGAATAATTATGGAAGATAACTTGCAACCACAACCCGAAATTATTGATGACTTTTCCCCGTTGCAGGAAAACGTCAAACAAAGGGAGTACACAAAGCCTAATGTGCAAGGGGTAGTAGATTCAGCCCCAATCGAAGAACCAACTTTTAATCCACCGTCTTTTGAAGACCTTGAAGCGCAATTTTCACAGCAGAGCGCAGAAACAAGTGCGCCTGAACCTGAAAGCGCAAACCCTTTTGTAAACAACCTTGAGAGCAAAGACCAAAAGCAAGCATCAAAAGCGTTGGTAGAGGCTGTTTTAGACGGATACACGCAGTTTAATAGATTCGGAAGCAAATGGGTACAGATTAAGGTAGAAGTCGTTCAGAACTTGATGCGTCAAGGGGAAATCGACCCCAATTTAACTTTACCCGTAGATGGACGTAATATCCCCGTTCTTCAATACATAGAAGCGTACAACGCAGAACTTGGTGAGGTATTCAGCGTAGACGACGAATTTAAGGACAAGGTTCGTCCTGTAATGCTACGCGTATTTATGAAGCGTAACATCGGGATGACCGATGAGCAATTGCTTTTATATTATTTTGGTATTGACATTGTTACCAAAGGTTCTATAGGTATGAGCCTTGCAAAGCAAAACAGAATGCTTATTGATTCCTTACGCGAAGTATCTATGAATAATCGTCCTGCACCTACACCACAAGCAAGTCGTGTAGAAAAAAAGGTTGAAGATTTTGATAGTGAACCGCCAATTAACAGAAGTGCTGTGAAGGATAAAAAGGAGCGTGAATACGTTGAACCTGAAGAAGAGGCTATAGTGGAAGAAGTAATTCAGGAAGCAGTAGAAGTTAAAGACGCAAACACCGATGTAAAACGTGGTAGAAAGCCAATGGCACAACCCGAATTCGGTGACAGTTCTTTGTTGTCACATATGGAACAAGTGGCTAACGAAGGAACAGGTAAGCGTAGAGGTCGTCCCCGTAAATCAAAATAATTATGCGTGAACCATTATTAGGAGTTGCAGTAGGGAAGAAGGGTGTAGGTAAAACCTATATCACTAACCGCCTAATCAAACAGTATGTTTCAGGGAACTATGCGTCGGGTATAATGCCGCGTAAGGTCTTAATAATGGACGTGAACGATGAATTTGTTGAATATAAAGGTATTGCGTTGAAAGACGTAATGCGCTTTAGCGTCCATCCACTTGTAGAGGCACGAAGGGTAAGACCATTTCATCCTGACGGTAGGAAGATGACCTTGGATGACCTTGCGGCTACATTGAACTATATTCTTGAAGTTTTTTCAGGTGGTCTTCTGCTGATTGAAGATATTAACCGATTTACGTCTGACCATATGCCCCAAGATTTAATGGGTGCAATTGCCACAAACCGACATAGGGATTTGGATATTATTTTACACTATCAGGGTATTGGTCGTGTAGGTACAAAGGTTTGGCAAAATATAAATTGGCTTCGTTTTCATAAAATCACCGAAAACGTATCCAAGCACCAAAAGAAATTCGAGGACAAGTATGAGTTATTGAGAATTGCGGAATTAATGGTGAATGCTCGTTATTACAATGGGGATGAGCGGTTTTATCAGTATGTGGATTGCGAAAATATGTGTCTTATGGGAAACGTAGATGATAAACTTTTTGACGAAGCGGTAACGACTTTCATTGAGGAAAATTATAATCGCGTTATTACACCTTTACTTCGCATACGAAGCGGTGGGGGAAATAGAAAAAAGCATACAGCAGATAGTGCTATTAAACAGGAGAAAGAACGCATACGAAAAATGTATCTTAAAAAATAATTTAAGGTACAATCAAATTACTACTTAATTAAAATCTATAAGCCCTGTGAAAACGGGGCTTTTCTTTTTTGTTGACACCTAAAGTACCATTGAAATTATATTGGTAAAAATATTGAATTTAAGAAACGCAAAAAGCATAAAGTAAATTTGAAAATACATAGCGGGTCTGAACTTGTTGTGTAAAACAAAAAGAACATTATGAATTTAGGTAATCTTAAAGAAATCGGAGGCAAAGTGCTAACGATTGTAATCGGTGTGTTAATCGCTAATGAAGTTCAAAAGCAGATTGACAAACGACGTGCAACAATGGGCAGTTAAAAAAAGTTAAAAATTTAAAAAAATTACAATTATGAGTAATATCCGCAAATATCTTTCTGACGCACAGAATAATGCGCACGAAGGATTCGTAGGAGCCGATGGTTTCTTCGACGACGATTTGTCTTTCACCGCAGGTGAAGACTTTATGGGTGCTAATGGCGCACAGATGCCTGCCGCGGCTCCAACTTCACAGCCTTATATCATTCAGGTTGCGAACACAGGTGGTGCTGTAGCAAACTTTGACGTGTTGGGTTCTTATGAATTCATCAACAACGCAGGTTTTGCAAACGGTACTTTGACCGTTGGTAACGTAACTGTATCAAGTGCAGTTCCTAACGTAACTTACCAACAGATGTTGTATCAGTTTATGAACAACCCTTTCAGCGTTGGTTTGACTTACATTCAGTCTGCTTCTTCTACGCAGTTGCTTGAAACTTTAAGTGTTCAAACTAAAGACGCTAACGGTAACTTGGCACAAAAGCCTTTAGTACCAACCGTTGACCCTTATCAGCAACAGACTACTGTGTTGGCAATGCGTTACGGCTATCGCATCGATGGTTACACCAAAATCATTATCAATCAGATTTTGGCTTCCACTACTGTGAAGTTGTATATGTATCCTGCTGATAACATCAACTTGGCTCGTGGATTGAGTGGACGCGCAGTTTCCAAGGACTTCTCAAGTCCAGGAATTGTACGCTCTCAAACCGTGAAAATACAAGGTTAATCGGCATTTAACGATGCAAAAATAGAGGGGCGGGCAACTATGCTCCGCCCCTTTTTTCTTTAACAAAAAAAAATAAATGACAATCTACGAATACATCGCACGCAACAATCCCGTAGGTGCAAAACGGACAATTGAATCTTTTGGCTACAAAGTGGTCAATCCAAAATCAATGGGCGATAATCTTCGTATGTTGGTAGCACAGGAGGGAGAGCCCGCCTTAAAAGCCGTAGTCGATTTGCACCCCGACAAAGATTTAATTCTTGAAATCTATGGTAACGATTGTGGATGCAAGGACAAAGAAAACTTCCTTGGAGCAGACGGAATCCTTCAGAGTGCAGTTTTAAGTAACAACCAACAGCAAAATGACAGCACAGCGAAATTGGCTCATCAAACCAATACATTAATTGTGGCTGTTTCGCTTCTTGTAGTAGCAGGATTAATTTTGAAAAAATAATGAATATAAATCAGAAAGACATATATGCTGTAAGTGCATATACCATCGACAACAACCCCGAAGGTACTAAAACGCTTATCCGCAAGTACGGTGTCGTACTTCCTGCTAATGCAAGCAAAGCGGACACAGATAAAGCCTTTGCCGCTTTATTAAAAACAAGCAAAACTTTCCGTAGGGACTTTGCCGCTTTGGCTCAAGAGTCAATCAGCAATAACAAAAACTTCCTTGGTTTCCTGAATTTCGTTCAGCAAGGCAAGGGAACATCTTTAGATAAAGTGTACAATGGATTTGTTTCCCAAGGTAAGGGAACAAGTCTTGAGGACATTTTTGTAGGTGCTAACGCAGGGGCTCAAGTAGGAAGTACAGCCGACCCCGCTACAGGAACAGACAAAAAAGGAGTTAGTTGGTCAGACTATCTCGACCCCGATACTGTTAAACGTGTTATAAACACAGGTTTGAATGTATGGGCAACCCGTGAGGGAACCACCGCAGATACTACCAACAATATCAATCAAGGTCGCGCTGACATCCCAACTAATCCACAAACCCCGCCCCCCGCTTCAGGTGGAATGGGAACAGGAACAATAGTTCTTATTGTAGTAGGTGTTTTAGGAGCGTTAGGCGCAATCGTTTATTTCGCAACTAAAAAGAAGTAATATGGAAACTACTGATAAACAAAGACTTGGAAGAGCAATTGCAATAAGCCAAGTAGGAGGTATCGTTGGAATCATTTACGCTTTTCAAGTCAAATCAGGATTTTGGAAAGGAGCAGGTTATTACTTACTTGGTGGAATGGTAGGCGGTTTGGCAGGAATGGCTTATTATAATTTTACAGCAAAATAATGGAAAAGAAAGTCGGAATATCGTTCAGAAATGGAGCAATAATTGGGGGTTTAATAGCCGCCACTTATGGTTTCTACGCGTTTGGCAAATCAGACGTTGGTCGTATTGTCGGCATTGGTTTCCTTGGGGCTGTACTTGGTGGTTGGGCAAATGGCGCAATCGCAAACAAAAAAAATGTATCAGCAGTAGAAAAAGAAATGGAGGCTTAAATGGCAAACGAATTTCAAGATGCTTTGGACAACGTAAAGGAACTGAATGGACAATCCACTCACGACACCTTCGTGGATAAAAGCAAGCGTCTTGTAAAGGGTAGTGCCGCAGGAGCAGTCGTAGGATTACTCTACGGTTGGTGGTCGAAAAAAAATGTTTGGGTAACTGCAACCCTTGGAGCAATCGGAGGTGGAGCAGTTAATTATTTCGTATTTAGCAACGATTAAAATGACATTAGAAGAATTTCAAAAAATAAGGGAAGGTCAAGCGGCAATAGCCAAACCCGCTGTCGAGCCACAATTAACAAACATCCAAGTAAAATTATTAAAGGATATAAATGTTCGTGGTGAGGAATCAGTCAAGGCGGGAACAATTGTCAAAGTATGGGTTCCTATTGGCACGGTAAACCCAAAGACTGTTCAGGTAATACCCGCAGGCGCAGGTGGAAGACGAATCACACTTGTAGTCGGAAAAGATGTAGAACTTATTAATAAAGATGAAACCGCTCCTCAAACCGCTCCTGAAAAGGCTTCAGGAAGCACCAATAAGCCTAATTGGGTTTTGATTGGAGGAATCGTTTTAGTAGGATACTTTTTATTGAAAAAATAATATGACTATAGATTCAGCAATAGTGCAAAAAAATTATCAAAAGCCTGACATAGTTCGAGCAAGACCAAAGCGTTTGGTTTTTTTAAACGCTGAAGGTGGTATTATCGTACAAGAAGATGTCCCACCACCGCCCGATGATGCAGTAAATGTACAAAGAGGTGGAGGTGTTTTGCCACCCCCTAATTCCAAAACCGAAATTAAAGCAGAGGAAAAAATCACCGATGACCAAAAGTTCGGAGGTGTACTTTTTGCAGGTGGACTACTTCTTGCAGGTTACATAGTTTTCAACATTTTAACTAAAAAATAAGATGATAAAAAAAGAATATATTGAAGCCGCTATCCTGCTTGGAGCAGTCGCTTTAGCAATTTATTTAACCAAAACGGACAAAGTTTTAAGCACAGCCAAAGTTAAAAAGCCTGTAGGAACAGGTGCTAACGGTGGATTTGAAAATTGGACAGAGGACGATATGGTGTATGACGACCATTTGTATAAAAATGCAGACGGATTAAAAGGACTTAAATTGAAGTAAAAATGAAACCAATTACTAAAACAATATTAACTTTGGGAGTGGTAGCAGGAGTGTTATACTTCGTCTTCCGAAAACCCGCAGAGAAATAGATTATGAATAAGAACTACCTAATCGCAGGAGGTGTAGCCGTTGCGCTGTATTTCTTGTTTTTCAAAAAGAAAAAATCAATCCCAACCGAGGAAGCAGGCGGTGGCGCAGGCGGTGGCGGTGGAGTTGGTGGTGGAGGCGGTGGCTTCTTTCCAACAGGTGTAGAAGTACCCGAAGGCACAGAATCCAAAGATGAAGGTAGCGGTACATCCACAAGCGGCACAGGAGCGAACGTAGTCAAAGGAGAAACTTCAACCACGCCAACAAGAGGTGATGTTAAAGACCCCGTAGGAACAGGTGTTCCATCAGGCGGTGGTGTTGTATCAGGTGGTACAACAGGTGGTGTTTCCGTTGGAGCAGGTTCAAGAACCCCAACAAGCCCTACACGACCAACAAGACCTTCAAGCGGTACTCCCGTTAGTGCAGGGTCAGGAGCAGGAGTTTTCATACCTTCAGGCTCACCCGTACCCGTAGGTAATCCCACAGGTGGGGTAGTTTACGGAGGTGGTGGTGTTTATGGAGGTGGAGCAGGAGTTAAATCGGCTGTTGACCCTAAATTCCTTGGTTTTGTAGATTCCAAACCTAAATACGAATTCAATTAATATGTTATCCGCTAACAAACTATACAAACAATCAGGCTCTACCCTTGCATTCAAGGATTGGCTCGAACGTGAAAAAGCCAAAGGCAAGTTTATTCCAAACGTAGAAGCGATGGAAGAATTTTACAATGCCGATGGTACTGAAGAAGCCCCTGCCGAAACAACGGAAATTAAAAAGGCTGATGTAGACAAAGCACAAATGACTTCAAAAGTCCTTCGAGTTGGATTGATAGTCTTGTTAGGATACTTGGTATATAAGAATTACAAAAAGTGAAATTACCCGATAGCCAAATAAAGAAAATCTTGATAGCAGGTGGAGCAATCTTCCTGCTTATCAAGTTTCGTGATTGGTGGCTCCCTAAAAAGCCATTAGAGGCAAACGGTAATGACACAAACGCAGTCGATAGAGCGGTTAATGCAATTAAAAATGGTAACGTAAAAGTTGCCACGACACCCGATGAAGTAAAACAAAGTCAATGAAAGAACGGAAGATAGCAACCAATTATGCGCCCTTGACGCTTTGCATTGAACTTCGCACGGAGTTTGCTACGAAGTTGCATTTGACTGTTTATGACGCAAAGAACGAAAAACGCAAGTTTACCGAAAGGTATAAAACCATTACAGGTAATGAAACGCTTTTTGTTCGTATGCCACTTTCTCCTGACATAGCCGTTGTGGAAGTTGTTGCGGATAAAGGAGGTATAGCAAAGAAAAATGACGATTCATTTGAAATCGTAAAAGTTTATAAAAAAGGATTAGAGCGTAGATTCGATGTAAGTGACATCGGGAACGCTAAAATCAGAAGTTTTGTTCGTTTTGCTCAAAAGTTTTCCTTCAATGTACAAGACCTTGAAGCGGAAGAAGTTTACAAAAGCGACGACGGTCAATACTTCATACAGTTAAAACAAACCATACGCGATGCGCAAGGTAAAGTTTTGACTACACCTGCGCGTATTGGACGACGTACAGGTATCATTCAGGTTAGTAAAGAACAGTTTACACAGTTCACCGTACCGATGCGTATGGCTATACTACTTCACGAATTCAGCCATTTTTACCTTAATGAAAAGATGGACGATGAAATGGAAGCAGACTTGAATGGATTGTTAATTTATTTGGGATTAGGGTATCCAAGGATTGAGGCGTATCAGGCTTTCTTGGAAACCTTTAAAAATGCTCCCAACACGTTAAACAAGAATCGTTATGATATGATAAACAAGTTCATAAACGATTTTGAAAAAATGGACATTGTAATAGAATAATGGCAGTAACTACTTGGAATACCGCACCTGACTACGACGAATGGGGAATTGATGATTCTTGGGATTGCAACGATTGGATGCAATGGCATAAATTATTGAAAGCCAAGTTCGGAAAAGAAAAGGCAAAGTACATTTGGGACTATGCGTATGCGCAGGGAACAACAGGTGCTTCGCATTGGGATTGCCGTACATTCAATACAAGTTTTCGGGAATATGCACGCAAAGAAGGTTTAGACACTTACGCAAGCGCAGGAGTATTTTCCCCTGTTCTTGATGTAACGGGAAGTGGGGTTGAACTTCTTGGTGGTGTTTCTGATTTCTTTGGAAGTGTGGGTACAAACCTAAAGTGGCTTGGATGGGTTGCTGTAGGTGGTGTTGTTATCTATGCAGGGTTTAAAATCTACAAAATAAGCAAGCAATGAAAAAAGGACTTTTAGTTGGAGGTGTTGTTGTAGCAGGATTAGGTGTCCTGTATTTGGCTTATAAAGTGATTAAAAACAATGATGCAGATACAAGTGACCCTGAACTACAAGCATTGATTAAAAAGATTGAAAACGCAAAAAAATGAAGACCGATAAAGCCTTAAAAATAACCCTGTATGCACTTCTTGGATTAGGAGCGGTATTGGGTGCGTCTTTGTTGCTAAAAGAGAAAAAGGACGACACAACAGGGGATGAAAATGGAGGCGATGACGATACTACAGGAGATGAAATAAGCGAAGAGCAGAGGAAAGTTCCACCTAAAGTCGCTACTGCGGCAAAAGATAAAGCAGTAGCCAAAGGAATGAAGGTGTACGCTAAACTTCCAAACATAAAAGGACGAAGCCAAAATTATGTAAACAATGGATTCATAGATAATATAGTTTGGGAAGGTGATGCGGCAGGCGAATACTTGGGTGTGGTTACAACTACCGCTCCCGATAGAGGGGATATGAAAGACCGCAATGGTAAAGTGTACACTTGGTTCAAGGTAACACTTGACCCTAAAGCGTGGAACAGATATAATGACACAAGAAATTTCTTGACTAAACAAACTGTGATGACTTCAGGAAATAATTGGGCTTGGTTTAGGGAGGATACATTAAAAGCATAAAAATGAAAAAGAACGTACAATACGGTTTAATTTTTGGTGGCGTTGTAATAGGAAGTTACATCGTCGTTAAAATCGTTCAGAACATCAGCAACGCAATCAAAGCGAAAAAGAACGAAGACGAAGCACTAAAAGTAATTGAGGAGGTTGCCACTACGGGAACCACCACAAATACGGCACAGTCTAAATACGCTAAAATATTTGCATTGGCAAAAAACGATGCTTCGGTAAAATCAGATGTAGAAAGAATTCAACAACTTCACAATGAGTTGGTTAAATTGAAGAAGCAAGGTAGTGCAATTACTGTAGACGGATGGTTCGGTAAAGATACCTACGGTGCAGTCACAGCCGCTCCTTTTGCAGTTCAAACAACAATGGTCGACCCTGTAATTCAAAGCCCCACCGCAAAAGGTGTTCAAGGTTTGAAAAATTATATGGAGGGCGCAATATCAAATTATAAAAAAACGGCAGGAACAGGAGTTGGCGTAACTTATACAGGGGTAACACCCGCATCTGAATTGCCTTGGAATAAACCTACTACCCCTAAAACGGGTGGATTATTTAATTGGTAAAAAAATGGACATAGATAGTTTTTTCACAAATGGCGATTTGAGTTTTGGAATGGACGGCAACGGAGGTTTTAAAAACTTTGTTGGAACAGGACAGAACGCTTGGAAGCATCGCGGAGAATATAAATTTGCTCCAAAGGAATTATACGGTTTTAAAAATGACCCACAATATGCACAGTTCGTCGACCAAGGCGAAGGAATTAGTCTAAATGATGACTTTAATAATGTAGCAGGTGAGGGAGTGGGAAATAGTGAAACCATTTACAGTCCACAGTATTTGAACGCATACGGTGGCGATAAGTTTAACGATTTGCGTAAACAAGACCGTGAAGGACACGGTATTCGTAAATATCTTGACAAACTTTCAGAGGCTCAACTTAAAGACTGTAAAGTTCTTGATGCTACATTAACAGCAATCAAGAATGAAATAGTTGACAACAATCGAAAGGCACTTACTTCTAAAAGAGAGGCGCGTGTTATGGAGGGCTATAATAGGGGTTTAGGTACGGCAAAAGATGAAGTAGTCAAATTAATGAAGAACGCACAATGTGACGTTCAGGACGATGCACAATTTTTAGCACAACTTGAAGAAGCAGGCGCAGGAAGCAAAACATCCAATTATATTTTATATGGAGGTATTGCTGTAGCCGCTCTTGGTTTGGGAGTTGTTTTGTATAGGGCTATAAAAAAATAATAAAATGCAAAAGACAGTTAGCAAGCAATTGGGTTTAGGTGTGTTGCCACCTTCTATGCCCGCACCGCCATTGGATTATCAATTAGGATTGAATAAGAAAAGCGGAAATAATGACTTTTTAGGATTTGACGGAGCCTTTGCAGTTCCTTCAGACGCTACTCGTACAGGCAACGGTACATTCAACACTTATCTTCAAGGAAAAGAAGCCGACATCATTTCGTTAGCGCAACGTCTTAAATCAGACCGTAATTCAGGTGTGTATTGGGACAGTCGTGTTTTAGATGCCGATATAAACGAAGATGCTATTCGCGAACTTTCTAAAACGGCTGAATCTAAATCGGCTGATGAATTAGGCAAAGCCAAAAAACTGCGTCAAGAGGCTATAGATATTGAAGACGATTGGAATACAACCGCGGCTAAAGCCCGTGAGCGTGTAGATGCTCAAATCAATACTAAAGCGCGCGATTCAAAACTTGACGACGGAGCGTTTGCTAAAATTGGTGCTATTCGTGAATCATTGATGCGTCACGCGGCTTTTAAAGTTCTACGCGATGCGTATGTAAGCGAAGCAGAAAGTCGTTTGGATAAGCAAAGAAAAGTAAATGATGCTTTGGCTACAGAAGATATTAATAAACTTCAGGAAGCCTTGGGGTTTGCAACTACCGAAGCACAGAAGACCGCATTGAATGCAAAGATTCAATTTGTAAAGGATTCTGAAGCCCGTAAATCTAAAGTAGACCAATTGGTAAACCAATTAGGTGAAGCGGCAAACGAAGAACAGCGTAAAGCGATTCAGGCTCAAATAGACCAAATTCAAGGCGAAGAAGCCGCGGCTCGTGGTCAATTACCCGAACCTGCAAAGCCAAACTTGTTGTTGTATGGTGGAATTGCTGTAGCGGCTATTTTATTGGTTGTTTTAATTCGTAGAAGATAATGGAAAACTTTGAAGACTTCTTTCAAGACACGGGCATAGATAGAGAAACCTTTGAAGGCGCACAGACTAAAGCCCTTAATTTCGGACAAAAATTTAAATCCACTTTTAGTCCTGAATTTAATTTACAAGTTACTGAAGCACAGCAAAGAGCAAAACGATTGGACAATAAACCTTATGTAGTAAAAGGTGTGCCCAATTCTTTTATTTATTTCTTTTTATTGGTTTCAGGAATTTACGTTGCTCAAAGACTTATTTATAATAAATAATGAATAAGCGCAATTTATACATCGGTGGTGCAGTAGTTGCTCTCGCTGTTTTAGGTCGAATACTTTACAAGAATATTTACTTGGCGGGTCAATGGGACTTTAATATCGGTACGTTTAAAATCGATAAATGGAAGCCATTAACCGTAACGCAGACAATTGAATTTATTAATAAAAGCAATTTAAAAGTCACAATTAAAGACCTAAATCTTGAAGTATTAACGCAAGGTGTAAAAATTGGTTCAATCGTAAAAAATGAAGAGCAAACGATTGCAGGAAAGGGAATTAGTCCTTTCCAAGTAACGTATGTTGTGGACGCAAATCTAAAAGATAAAAAAGCGTCACAAGCCATTCGTGAACTTGCTTCTGCAATAATTGCTAAAGATGACCTTCCCCTTGATTTTGTTGGAACCGTTCAAGTGAAAACTTTCTTGGGGTGGACTAAAGTTCCTATTATGTACTCATCTACAGGTAAAACTTTATACCAAATGTATCTCGATATGTAAGGTATATTTATTACTTTTGAAAGTAGATGTGTATTAAATATGAATATTAAAAAAGATTTTTTTAAGGGTATTGCCCTTTTTGCTACAGAGTTTGAAGCAGAAGAAAAAGATATTCAGGTAAGACTTATTTTAAACCCTGAAGAGGGAGAACCCCTGAAATATCAGGTATGTGTAGGATGGAATCTAAAAAGAGAAACTACCTACAATGAAGCGATGGGTAACAAAATCATTAATCTTACGGAAACAATTGTAGTGCCCGTTTTGCATCAATCGATGACCAAGTGGGCGCGAACCCTTGACGTTGAATTTGCAGACTTTAGCGCGTTTTTGTTTAAGTACAAGGACAACATTGCTGTGGCTATGTATAATGGCTCACAGTCTGTTAAAATGTGTCCTATTGATGAATTAATGCAGTAATGTCAGTAGCCAAAATTTCGCATTGGATGGTTCGTACCCTTGAGGGTAACGGATTAGCCATTTATGTAGGCGAAGACAATAAAGTTTATCTCAAAGACCAAAACGGCACAACCCAACCCCTGAATGACTATATAAAAATGAACATTGAAGTACCTTTAGGGGGATTTCAAAATGGCTCTTCGGGAACTTCGGGTACAACTAACGGAACATCGGGAACATCAGGAGAAAATGGGACTTCAGGAAGCGCAGGAACATCGGGCGTAAATGGTGTAGGTAAGGATGGTTCAAGTGGGTCTTCGGGTACATCGGGCACATCGGCATCGAGTGGAAGTTCGGGAACAAGTGGTCGAAGTGGTTCACACGGTACAGCGGGTACAGCAGGTTTTTCAGGCACATCGGGAACATCAGCAACTTGTGGTACAAGTGGAAACAATGGAACGATGGGTACAAGTGGTATCAATGGTACTTCGGGAACATCGGGAATAAACGGATTCCAAGGAGAAAAAGGGACAGATGGTACTTCAGGAACATCGGGTCGTGATGCTACGTCAGGAACAAGCGGAAAAGGATATACACACTACCATATTGATGCTAAATCAAAGACTATTATTGACTTTACCGAAAATCAGATAGTTTCATTATCTTTGAAAGTAAACACAACTTTTAAATTTGTTGGTTTTCCTGTGGGTATTTTTTACCTTGTAATTGAGCAAGGAGTAGGTGGATACAGCATAACATTCCCTTACGAATTGAAGCAAGCCAAGGGTTTAGAGTATCAGCCATCGGAACGACAATATGCAAAAGACGTGTTGCAACTAATGTGCGACGGGACAGCATATTATTTAATAGACTTTAAAAAGGATTATTGATGGCAACCAAGGTAACACAAAGTTTGGCACGGAATATTAAAACCGTAGAAGGGAACCCATTGGTGGTTTTCGTTGACCAAACAGATGGCGCGTTAAAGGTCAAAGATGTTGACGGAATAGTGGAGCCTGTTACCAACTACACGGGAAGCGGTGGTACAAGCGGTATCCAAACAATAAATTCTTTGACCAACCCTAATCAATTATTGGTGACGGGTACTTCAGGTAGCAATTTTGCTATTCAGTCTTCAGGAAACACACATACGTTTAATTTACCCGATGCAGGAACAAGTGCGAGAGGTGTGGTTTCTACAGGGGCTCAAAAGATTGCAGGAGTCAAGACCTTTGCCGACAATACTTTTTTTCTTGGCGATGTAGACATTGCAGGAACATTGACAGCGGAAGCAAAGTCATTTTTGATTCCACACCCCGACCCTGCTAAACAGGGATGGGATTTACAACACGGAAACTTGGAAGGTGGGGAACACGCAATTTATGTGCGGGGTCGCCTTCAAGGGACAAATATTATTTATTTACCGACCTATTGGAAGTTTTTGGTTCACTTGGGAAGCATTACGGTGCATTTAACAAGTGCTAAAGGCAATTTTCAGTATTTCGTAGAAGATGTGAACTTGGAACATATTAGGGTAGCCAAAAACGAAGGTGACTTACACAGTATTGATTGCTATTTCCTTATTCACGCGGAACGACGGGATATTGGAAAACTGAAGGTGGAAATAACACCACAGGAAAAGCAATACTATTAATGAAACGAGTTTTACACCTTGTACCCCATTTAAGCACAGGGGGATGCCCACAATTCGCATACGACCTTGTTCGTAAGACCAAAGAATATACTGACGCATATGTCGTTGAGTATTCTTTTATCGCCCCCGATTATGTAGTTCAAAGGAACAAAGTAATCGAATTAATGGGGGATAGGTTTTTTTCCATTAATCATAACAAAGAAGAATTAATCGACCTTATTGCTCGATTGAATCCTGATGTAATTCACTTTCAAGAATTTCCTGAATATTTTATGGAAGATTCTATTGCGGAAAAAATTTATCGTAAAGAAAGGAATTATGTTATCATTGAAACATCGCACGATTCAAGTTTCAACCCAAGTCAGAAAAGGTTTTTTGCAGACCACCTTGCCTTAATAAGCCAATGGCAAATCGATAAATTTCAGTCTTACGGTATTCCCATCACCCTGCTCCAAAGTGACATTGAAATATATGACGAAGTGGACAGGGAGGTAGGATTAAGGAACCTTGGATTAGACCCTGAAAAAGAACACGTTTTAAACGTAGGACTTTGGACAAGTCGAAAGAACCAAGGAGAAATAGTCGAATATGCCAAAAAACTTCAGGAAAGCCATCCAAACATTCAATTTCACTTTGTAGGAAACCAAGCGGGAAACTTTGCCCACTATTGGGAACCTATTATGAAAGACCTTCCTGCTAACTGTAAAGTATGGGGAGAGCGTAGTGACGTTCACAACTTTTATTCTTGTATGGACTTATTCTTGTTTACATCCCGTGGATTGCACGGTGATATGGAAACAAGTCCGTTAGTGCTTCGTGAAGCCACAGGGCACGGAATGCCGATACTGATGTATAACCTACCCGTTTATCTGAATCAGTACGATGGGTTTGAAAATATTCAGTATTTAGACCTTGATAACCTTAAACAAAACTTGCAGGACATAAAAAAAATCTTGGGATATGAAACCCCTGTAAAAGAAGAAAAACAAAAAAAGTCCAATTTTTACAGCCAAAAAAATATAAATAAAATGTTTAGAGCCGATTTTCACAAAGACGAAAACAAGATTTTCTTGTACTACGAAGATGCACCTTATAAAGAAGTAAGTGTTTCAGTAGCAGATGTTGACAGTAAACACGCGATTTACGCGTTTAATTCAAAGTTTGAGAATTATTCAAGTCTGTGGACAATCCCTGTACCTGCACACGCATTGAATCATTACAACCGTTCAGGATATTTTAGGGGATATGAAATTAGCGTATACGAAACAGACCGTACCACATTAATTGAGAAACACGTCGTTTGGTACAATGAGCACGCACCACATTTTGAACGTGTTCTGTTTGAAACAGACCCTTGGAACTTGACTTGGATTAACTACACCGAAATGTTTGTCGAGGACTTTTATAATCCTTTGGCAATGAATATTCACGGGGTATGTTTAGACATCGGAGCAAACGACGGTTTATACACCGAATACTTGCTTCGTAATGGAGCAGAAAAGGTGTATGCTATAGAGTGTGACCCAAGGAGCGTAAAGTTCCTTAATAAGCGTTTCAATAGCGATGAGCGAGTAGTTGTAGTAGACAAAGCCCTGTTTTCAAAAAACGAAGTAGGTATGAAGTTGGCTTATAAAAATGAAACGTCAACAACGTCTTCACTTATTGATGGTGTACACAATTTTGACGATGGTCAATATTATGAAGTGAATGCTTGGGATTACAGCACCTTGCTTCGTAAAATGAATATCGACCAAGTAGACTTTTTCAAAATTGATATTGAAGGAGCAGAGTATGATGTATTCAGGTCGATGACCGACTTTCAGATTTGCCACATCAAAGCATTTATGGTAGAAATACATTGGAACCGCGATGGAAGAATTTATGAAATTACCGACAGGCTTCAGAGTTTAGGATATGAAATTCAGTTGCGCAGACACACGGAGGACAATGCCGTGGTTGAAAATCGCGATGAATGGGCAAGATATGACCTTTGTACGTTTTATGCTTGGAAGCGGAATGACGATGAAGAACTACCTATTGTACAAATAGTAGAAGAAGACCCACAAGATGAAATCAATATTCACATCAGTCATTTGCGAACTACGCTGAATACAGATGTAGAAAAGCAGAGTCTTGAAAACATCAGAGGTCTTTCTGAATACTTAATGCAGGATAGCCGAATCAACTTTGTACATTTAACTGAATTTGAAAATGAGCCTTACAGCGATATTCCCCCACGGGAAAATTGTGCAAGACCAAATGCCGTGTCAATGCGCGCATTTCCAAACGGGATTAACGAACACGGACAAACAGCATTAACCCCTGCACACTATGGTTGCTATGATGCTTTTAGAAAAGCGTTTTTGCACGAAACTGAACACCATAGTAACATAGGGTTTGACTTAAATATATTCTTTGAGGGTGACGCTTATGTGGATGATTATAAGTTGTTTGCGGATTGTTTAGTAGATTTTTACAGGGCAATAGACGATATAAATAACCAATTAGCATACGCTTCTTTTGGTGGAATTTATCATTTGGAAACGGGGGAATTGCTTTCAGAAAGAAGTGGACAAATTCACGGTATCGATTGGGGTTATTTCAGCAAGCACGTTCCTTTTGCACATTGTATAATCATACCACAATGGTATATGGTTTGGATGCGTGAGGCTTTTCGTAATGAGCCTTGGGACGTAGCAGATTTATTTTTTATGAATCATTTTAGAAACCATCCTGAACATAAGCAGTTTGTAAGTAAATCACAGATTGCAAGACAGTTAAATGGATTTTCTTTAATCGATAAAAAAGTCAAGCAATACCTGAACAAATGAGAATAGCGCATATTCAGCCTTCGGTTATACGCATACCACCTAACGGTTGGGGAGCCATCGAAAAAATAATTTGGGATTATAAACAAGAACTTGAATTTCTTGGGCACGAAGTTAGTATAGTCAATCTATCAGAGTTAGACCCTTCTAACTTTGACATAGTCCATTGTCATATGTTCGACCAAGCACTTCATTTGGCTGAAAAAGGAATACCTTATTTTTACAGCCATCACGACCATCATTCGATGGTTTGGGGTACAGAGTCTGCAAATTACAGGTTGAATTTAGAGGCGATGCAAAAAGCAGAAGTTGCTTTTGTACACGCTAAAAGCAGTATTGATACTTTTGAGCGGGTTCCTTTCTATTTACCACACGGTGTTAACAGAAATTATTTTCAATATCGTATTCGCGAAAATAAATATCGCCCGCGAATTATTATTGTCGGAAATAATGGTTTAGCAGGAACAGATAAAGTTTTTGACAGAAAAGGATTTCGATATGCGATTGAAGCGGCTGAAAAACTTGGATTAGAAATTACTTTGGTTGCCCCAAGGGAAACACAGGAAAGATTCTTTGAAGAGAATCCCGAATTGCGTTATTCTAACTTGAATTATGTTTACGATGCTACAGAAGAAGAATTAAAAAACGCTTACAACGTAGCAGATATAATGGTTCACGCAACATATGTAGAAGCAGGACATCCACCTTTAACCCCTTTAGAGGCACTTTCTTGCGGTATTCCTGTTATCGGTACACCTATGGGTGAAGACGTTCCTTTGATTAAATGTGAGCGGGATACGCAATCGGTAATTGAAGCAATTAATTTTCTTATACCACAAATAAAAACATACAGTATAAAGGCTGACGAAGTTGCTGAAAAATACAATTGGAAAAATATTGTTGAAAATAATCTTTTGCCTTGGTATTTTAAATCTTTGGACAGGGATAGTATGGCAAATGTTGGCAGAAGAATTTATCACCAAGCGGTTCGTCAAGACGATTCAGATAAGTTTATGGTGAAATACATAGACGGAGCGCAAGTAGATGTTGTAGGTAAAAGTAATCGAAAGTATAAATGTGAAGTTTACGACCACAACACGGGAGAGGTAGTATTTGCAACAGAGTTAGGTTGTGGTATGTTTGCAAAATCTGCAAAACGCTATCACAGAGAATGGGTTTGGAAAATCACGGATGAAGAAGGTCGAGAATATTTACACCCTTATGATGCAAAAGGTAAGCGGGTTTACATTGCTTTTGAAAGTTCAAGCCTTGGTGACACACTTGCTTGGATTCCTTATGTAGAAGAATTTAGAAAACTACACGAATGTGAAGTCACTTGCAGTACGCATTGGAATGACTTGTTTAAAGACGTTTATCCTGACATAGAATTTATCCCTGCGGGACAAGTGGTTTATAATATCTATGCAATGTACAGAGTGGGTTGGTTTTATGAAAACGATGGGCAGATTCCCCATTTTGGACACCACAGTAGGGACTTTAGAAAGTATTCTTTACAGGCAACTATTTGCGATATTTTAGGGCTTCCTGACACCGAAATAAGACCTAAAATTAAAAACATTTCTGCCAAGGAAAATGATGGTAAAAAAGTAGTTGTTATAGCACCACACGCGACGGCTTGGGCGAAGTATTGGCACAACCCTGAAGGGTGGGCTAAAGTAGTGGAATTCTTACAGTTACAGGGTTATGAAGTATGGAATATTTCAAAAGAACCTATGACCGACGAATGGCACAATTCCAAATTACCTTCCGACGCACTAAAAAATGTCATTGATTTATCGGGAAATTACCCTATAGAAGAAAGGATTTCTCAAATAAAATGTGCATCTTTGTTTATTGGATTAGGAAGTGGATTATCTTGGTTGGCTTGGGCTTGCGAAACCCCTGTGGTACTCATAAGTGGATTCTCAAGACCTGAAAGCGAATTTCAAGATTGCGTTCGCATCTTTAACCGAAATGTTTGTAATGGGTGCTTTAACGATTACAGGCTCGATGCAGGTAATTGGCAATGGTGTCCTAAATATGAAAAAACGGCTCAACAATTTGAGTGCAGTAAGTCGATTACTCCCGAAATGGTAATTGACGGTATTAGGACATTATTGTAAAATGAAGAATAGCACCCGATGGCTAAAAACATACTAATCACTCCGTACAGGAATTCGACAAATCCTGCGGAACTACCGAAAATTGATTTTATCAATGGCAGTACAGACATTGTGCTCGAAGTACAATCGTCTACCCAATCTTTGACGTTTACAGGAACTTCAGGAACCTTATTGACTATAAATGATGATTTAACGGGATATACCGTTGAAACGACAAACCTAAAAGTCACAGGTACTCTTGACGTTCCCAACATTACCCAAGATTTATCTTTAAACGATTTTGTAGTCGTAGACACGGCTACGGGAGAATTTTACTACAGGACAGCACCGACGGGTACAAGTGGTACTTCAGGAGTGGCGGGGTCATCGGGGACTTCGGGCTCTACGGGCACTTCAGGTACAGCGGGAACTTCTGCTTCAAGCGGAAGCGCAGGAACTTCAGGTACTTCAGGTCAAACGGGGTCATCGGGGACTTCGGGAGCAGAAGGAAGTTCAGGAACAAGTGGTGCAGATGGTTCGTCGGGAACATCGGGACAAGCAGGGTCATCAGGTACAAGCGGAGCAGACGGTTCAAGTGGAACTTCGGGAGCAGACGGAAGTTCAGGCACTTCGGGAGCGGACGGTTCATCAGGAACATCGGCATCAAGTGGAACTTCAGGAGAAACGGGCTCATCAGGAACAAGCGGAGCAGACGGCTCATCGGGTACAAGCGGAGCAGATGGCTCAAGCGGAACGTCGGGGGATTCGGGCTCTTCAGGAACAAGTGGAGCGGATGGCTCTTCAGGAACAAGTGGAGCGGATGGCTCTTCAGGAACATCAGGCGATTCAGGCTCAAGTGGAACTTCGGGAGCGGATGGAACTTCAGGGACATCAGGAGAAACAGGCTCATCAGGTACAAGTGGAGCAGACGGCTCATCAGGAACTTCAGGAGCAGATGGCACAAGCGGCTCGACGGGAACGTCGGGCTCTTCGGGTTTAACAGGCTCTTCAGGAACTTCAGGTTCTTCTGCAACTTCAGGTTCAGCAGGAACTTCAGGTACTTCAGGAGGGCAAGGAACAAGCGGCACAAGCGGTAGCGCAGGAACATCAGGCACAAGCGGAAGCGCAGGTGAAGATGGCACAAGCGGTACTTCGGGCTCTTCTGCTACTTCAGGGTCTTCGGGTTCAAGCGGCACGTCAGGAGCAGACGGAAGTTCAGGCACTTCAGGTGCGGATGGCTCTTCAGGTACTTCAGGCGAATCAGGAACATCAGGTGAATCAGGTTCTTCGGGAACAAGCGGAGCGGATGGTTCTTCGGGTACTTCAGGTGCAGATGGCGCAGATGGTACTTCAGGAACATCAGGAGAATCAGGTTCAAGTGGTACGAGCGGAGCAGATGGTACTTCAGGCACGTCAGGAGCAGATGGTACTTCAGGCACGTCAGGTGCGGATGGGTCAAGTGGAACATCGGGTGAATCAGGTTCTTCGGGAACAAGCGGAGCGGATGGTTCATCAGGCACATCAGGTGCAGATGGTACATCAGGAACATCAGGAGAATCAGGTTCATCAGGAACGTCAGGCGCAGACGGTTCTTCAGGAACTTCAGGAGCAGACGGTACTTCAGGCACGTCAGGTGCGGATGGGTCAAGTGGAACATCGGGTGAATCAGGTTCTTCGGGAACAAGCGGAGCGGATGGCTCTTCAGGTACTGCGGGCGAGTCGGGTTCATCAGGAACGTCAGGAGAATCAGGTTCATCAGGAACGTCAGGCGCAGACGGTTCTTCGGGTACATCGGGCTCAAGTGGAAGTGCGGGAACATCAGGAACAAGCGGAAGCGCAGGTGAAGATGGAACAAGCGGCACTTCGGGCTCTTCTGCAACTTCAGGCTCTTCGGGGTCAAGCGGCACGTCAGGAGCGGACGGCTCATCAGGCACAGCAGGTGCTGACGGTTCTTCAGGAACATCAGGAAGCGCAGGCTCAAGTGGAACTTCGGGCGTAGATGGTTCTTCAGGAACATCAGGTGCAGATGGTACATCAGGAACATCAGGAGAATCGGGTTCAAGTGGTACGAGCGGACAAGACGGTTCTTCAGGCACATCAGGAGAATCAGGCTCAAGTGGCACATCAGGAGCAGACGGCTCATCGGGTACATCAGGAATTGATGGTTCATCAGGAACTTCAGGTGAATCAGGGTCAAGTGGCACATCAGGAGCAGACGGCTCATCAGGTTCATCGGGAAGCGCAGGCACATCAGGAACTTCAGGCGTAGACGGCACAAGTGGAACAAGCGGCTCGACAGGTACGTCGGGCTCTTCGGGTTCTTCAGGAGTGGATGGAACAAGTGGAACTTCAGGCTCCACAGGAACATCGGGCACATCAGGAGAATCAGGCTCAAGTGGAACTTCAGGAAGCGCAGGCACATCAGGAACTTCAGGTATAAATGGAACAAGCGGAACAAGCGGCTCGACAGGTACGTCGGGCTCAAGTGGTTCTACAGGAACTTCAGGTTCAGCAGGTTCTTCAGGCACATCGGGTGAGTCGGGTTCAAGTGGAACTTCAGGCTCATCAGGAACAAGTGGTGCAGACGGAACATCGGGAACGTCAGCCACATCAGGAACATCAGGAGAATCAGGTTCTTCAGGAACTTCAGGTTCAAGCGGTTCAACAGGAACGAGCGGCTCAAGCGGCTCTTCTGCTACTTCAGGCTCATCAGGAGAATCAGGGTCATCGGGGACTTCAGGTTCTTCAGGTAGTGCAGGAACAAGTGGCACATCAGGTAGCGCAGGTGAAGACGGAACATCAGGAACTTCGGGTTCGTCTGCGACATCAGGTTCTTCAGGAAGCACAGGTACTTCAGGCTCATCGGGGAGCACGGGTACAAGTGGGTCTTCAGGAAGTACAGGAACAAGTGGCTCAAGTGGTAGCGCAGGGACATCGGGGTCTTCTGCAACATCAGGAACGAGCGCATCGTCGGGTTCGAGCGGCACATCAGGTGCGGACGGAACAAGTGGAAGTACGGGGACATCGGGGTCTTCAGGTTCTACGGGTACGTCAGGCAGTTCGGGCTCTTCTGCTACTTCGGGGTCGTCAGGTTCGAGTGCGACATCGGGTAGCGCAGGTACATCAGGTACAGCGGCTACGTCAGGTACAAGTGGCGCAGACGGTAGTTCAGGTACTTCAGGTTCATCAGGAGAATCAGGTTCAAGCGGAACAAGCGGAAGCGCGGGCTCAAGCGGTACAAGTGGAGCAGACGGTTCAAGTGGTACAAGCGGCTCAAGTGGCTCATCAGGCTCTTCAGGAGAATCAGGTTCAAGCGGAACAAGTGGCTCGACAGGAACGTCGGGTTCAAGTGGTTCTACAGGAACAAGCGGGTCTTCGGGCTCTTCTGCTACTTCAGGAAGCGCAGGCTCATCAGGCACATCGGGTGCAGATGGAACATCAGGAACATCAGGAGAATCAGGTTCTTCGGGAACAAGTGGTAGCGCAGGTTCAAGTGGTACTTCGGGAGCAGATGGTTCATCAGGAACTTCGGGTTCATCAGGCTCAAGTGGCTCTGCGGGAACAGCAGGAACATCGGCATCAAGTGGTACAAGCGGAGCAGATGGCTCATCAGGAACTTCGGGCTCATCAGGGTCTACAGGAACGAGCGGCTCAAGTGGCTCTTCTGCTACTTCAGGTAGTTCGGGTGTAGACGGTACTTCGGGTACAGCAGGAACTTCGGCTACTTCGGGTTCAAGTGGTTCTGCGGGAACAGCAGGAACATCGGGAGCGGATGGCTCTTCGGGTACATCGGGTTCAAGTGGTTCTTCAGCAACTTCAGGTAGTGCGGGAACATCAGGAACAAGTGGAGCAGATGGTTCAAGTGGAACAAGTGGCTCTTCGGGTTCTTCGGGTTCTTCAGGAACAGCAGGGGAATCAGGCTCAAGCGGAACAAGCGGCTCGACAGGAACGTCGGGTTCAAGTGGTTCTACAGGAACAAGCGGGTCTTCGGGCTCTTCTGCTACTTCAGGTAGTGCAGGAACAGCAGGTACATCAGGAGCGGATGGCTCTTCGGGAACATCAGGCTCAAGCGGGTCTTCTGCAACTTCAGGTTCAGCAGGAACATCAGGCACGGCAGGTGTAGATGGTACTTCAGGTACAAGTGGTTCATCAGGTTCTGCGGGTACTTCAGGAACATCGGCATCAAGTGGTACTTCAGGCGCGGATGGTTCGTCAGGAACTTCAGGCTCTTCAGGTAGTACGGGAACTTCAGGGTCTTCAGGCTCTTCTGCTACTTCAGGTAGTTCAGGTGTAGACGGTACTTCAGGAACAGCGGGAACTTCAGCAACTTCAGGTTCATCAGGAAGCACAGGAACATCGGGCTCAAGTGGAGCAGATGGTAGTTCAGGTACAAGCGGTAGCGCAGGTTCATCAGGAAGTGCAGGTACAGCAGGAACAAGTGGTGAGGATGGAACAAGCGGAACATCGGGTTCTTCGGGTTCTTCAGGAAGCGCAGGTACAAGCGGCTCGACGGGAACGTCGGGCTCAAGTGGTTCTACGGGAACGAGTGGGTCTTCAGGTTCTTCTGCTACTTCAGGTTCAGCAGGAACAGCAGGTTCAGCGGGAACAGCAGGCACAAGTGGTGCAGATGGCTCTTCGGGTACATCAGGTTCTTCAGGTTCTTCTGCTACAAGTGGCTCAAGTGGTTCTACGGGTACAAGCGGCTCTTCAGGAGCAGACGGTTCATCAGGCACTTCAGGGTCTTCAGGTTCTTCTGCTACTTCAGGTTCAGCAGGAACAGCAGGTTCATCAGGTATAGATGGTTCTTCAGGAACTTCAGGTTCAAGCGGTTCAAGCGGAAGCGCGGGTACTTCAGGTTCAACAGGAACATCAGGGTCTACGGGCACAAGCGGCTCTTCAGGCTCATCGGCTACATCAGGGTCGGCAGGTTCTTCAGGTTCAAGTGGTAGTGCAGGTAGTGCAGGTACTTCAGGAACGAGTGGAGCGGACGGCTCATCGGGTACATCAGGCAGTTCAGGGTCTTCTGCAACAAGCGGTTCTTCAGGAACTGCGGGTGTAGATGGCTCATCAGGTACATCAGGTTCTTCGGGGTCAGCAGGTACGAGTGGTTCTGCGGGCACGGCAGGAACATCAGCAACAAGCGGTTCTTCGGGTTCAACAGGAACTTCGGGTTCAAGTGGAAGCACAGGAACAAGCGGCTCAAGCGGCTCTTCTGCAACTTCAGGTAGTTCGGGTTCAAGCGCAACATCAGGCTCTTCAGGTTCAACGGGAACTTCGGGCTCAAGTGGAGCGGATGGCTCAAGTGGGACTTCAGGAAGTGCAGGTTCAAGTGGTTCTGCGGGAACTTCAGGAAGCACAGGAACATCAGGTTCATCAGGAAGCACAGGAACGAGCGGCTCAAGCGGCTCTTCTGCAACTTCAGGTTCAGCAGGTTCAAGCGGTAGTGCAGGAACATCGGGCTCAAGTGGAACAAGTGGAGCGGATGGCTCAAGCGGCACATCAGGCTCGGCAGGTTCAAGTGGCTCTGCGGGAACAGCAGGAACAAGTGGTGAAGACGGAACAAGTGGAACTTCAGGTTCTTCAGGTTCTTCGGGAAGCGCAGGAACAAGTGGCTCGACAGGTACGTCGGGCTCAAGTGGTTCTTCAGCAACTTCGGGTTCTTCAGGCTCTACAGGTACAAGCGGCTCAAGCGGCTCTTCTGCAACTTCAGGTAGTGCAGGAACAGCAGGTACTTCAGGTGCGGATGGTTCTTCAGGAACGAGCGGTTCGGCAGGTTCAAGTGGTAGTGCAGGAACAAGTGGTTCGGCAGGCACATCAGGAACGGCAGGTATAGATGGTTCAAGTGGCACAAGTGGTTCAGCAGGCTCTTCAGGGTCGGCAGGAACAAGCGGCTCGACAGGAACGTCGGGCTCAAGTGGTTCAACAGGAACTTCAGGCTCTTCAGGGTCTTCTGCAACAAGCGGAAGCGCAGGTTCAAGCGGTAGTGCAGGAACGAGCGGTTCAGCGGGTACTTCAGGTACAGCGGGTATAGACGGTTCTTCAGGAACAAGCGGAAGCGCAGGTTCTTCGGGTTCAGCAGGTACTTCGGGCTCTACGGGGACTTCAGGTTCAAGTGGAAGCACAGGAACGAGCGGTTCTTCAGGTAGTTCGGCTACTTCAGGCTCTGCGGGTTCAAGTGGGTCTGCGGGAAGTTCAGGAACATCAGCATCAAGTGGTACTTCGGGAGCAGATGGCTCTTCAGGAACTTCAGGAAGCGCAGGTTCAAGCGGTAGTGCAGGAACGTCAGGTTCTACGGGCACATCAGGCTCAAGTGGTTCTACGGGAACATCGGGTTCTTCAGGCTCAAGTGCAACAAGCGGAAGCGCAGGTTCAAGCGGTAGTGCAGGAACGAGCGGTTCAACGGGTACTTCAGGTACAGCGGGTATAGACGGTTCTTCAGGAACAAGCGGGTCAGCAGGTTCAAGCGGAAGCGCAGGAACTTCAGGTTCAACAGGAACTTCAGGGTCAAGTGGAAGCACAGGTACTTCAGGTTCTTCGGGTAGTTCTGCTACTTCGGGTTCAAGCGGCTCTTCAGGTTCTGCGGGTACGAGCGGAAGTGCGGGTACATCAGGAACATCAGGAGCGGACGGCTCAAGCGGTACATCAGGTAGTTCAGGTTCTTCAGGCTCTGCGGGTACAAGTGGTTCAACGGGTACTTCAGGCTCAAGTGGTTCTACGGGAACATCGGGTTCTTCAGGCTCAAGTGCTACTTCAGGTTCTTCAGGTTCTTCAGGTTCTTCAGGAAGTGCGGGAAGTGCAGGAACGAGTGGTTCAGCAGGTACTTCGGGTACAGCAGGTGCTGACGGCTCTTCAGGAACAAGCGGTAGCGCAGGTTCAAGCGGAAGCGCAGGAACTTCAGGCTCTACAGGAACTTCAGGCTCAAGCGGCTCTACGGGGACATCGGGTTCAAGTGGTTCAACAGGAACTTCGGGCTCTTCAGGTTCTTCTGCAACAAGTGGAAGCGCAGGCTCAAGCGGGTCAGCAGGTACATCAGGAAGTGCGGGTACATCAGGAACAGCAGGTGCGGATGGTTCATCAGGAACATCAGGAAGCGCAGGCTCTTCAGGAAGCACAGGAACTTCAGGTTCTACGGGTACAAGTGGTTCAAGTGGCTCTTCTGCTACATCAGGTTCAAGCGGTTCTTCTGCTACAAGCGGAAGCGCAGGCTCTTCAGGTAGTGCAGGAACAAGCGGTTCGGCAGGTACATCAGGTACAGCGGGTGCTGACGGCTCTTCAGGAACAAGCGGTAGCGCAGGCTCTTCAGGAAGCGCAGGAACTTCAGGCTCAACAGGAACTTCAGGTTCAAGTGGAAGCACAGGTACAAGCGGTTCAAGTGGCTCTTCTGCTACATCAGGAAGCGCGGGTTCGAGCGGAAGCGCAGGTACATCAGGTAGTGCAGGTACATCAGGAACAGCAGGCGCAGACGGTTCTTCAGGAACATCAGGAAGCGCAGGCTCTTCAGGTAGCGCAGGCACATCGGGCTCTACAGGAACTTCAGGTTCAAGTGGAAGCACGGGTACAAGTGGTTCTTCAGGCAGTTCTGCAACTTCAGGCTCATCAGGCTCTTCAGGAAGTGCAGGAACAAGCGGTTCAGCGGGCACTTCGGGCACAGCGGGAGCAGACGGTTCATCAGGAACAAGTGGTTCATCGGGCTCAAGTGGAAGTGCAGGAACAAGCGGCTCTACGGGTACATCAGGCTCAAGTGGTTCGACGGGAACATCGGGCTCAAGTGGCTCTTCAGCGACTTCGGGTTCAAGTGGCTCATCAGCAACAAGTGGTAGTGCAGGCTCAAGCGGGTCAGCAGGTACTTCAGGTAGTGCGGGAACTTCGGGCACAGCAGGAGCAGATGGCTCTTCAGGTACTTCGGGTAGCGCAGGCTCTTCAGGCTCTGCGGGTACTTCAGGTACATCGGCATCGAGTGGTACTTCAGGAAGCGCGGGCTCAAGTGGAAGCACGGGCACATCAGGTAGTTCAGGTTCTTCTGCAACTTCAGGTAGTGCGGGCTCAAGTGGTTCAGCAGGCACATCAGGTTCTACAGGAACGTCAGGGTCAAGCGGTTCTACGGGCACATCAGGCAGTTCAGGTTCTTCTGCAACGAGTGGAAGTGCAGGTTCAAGTGGTAGTGCGGGAACGAGTGGTTCAGCAGGTACTTCAGGTACAGCAGGTATAGATGGTTCTTCAGGAACATCAGGAAGCGCAGGTTCTTCAGGTTCAGCAGGTACTTCAGGCTCTACGGGCACATCAGGCTCAAGCGGAAGTACGGGTACAAGTGGTTCAAGTGGTTCTTCTGCAACTTCAGGAAGCGCGGGTTCAAGCGGAAGCGCAGGTTCTTCAGGTTCAGCAGGTACTTCAGGTACGGCAGGCGAAGACGGTTCTTCAGGAACATCAGGAAGCGCAGGTTCTTCAGGTAGTGCAGGTACTTCAGGCTCTACGGGAACTTCAGGTTCAAGTGGAAGTACAGGTACAAGTGGCTCTTCAGGCAGTTCGGCTACTTCAGGCTCTGCGGGTTCTTCAGGTAGCGCAGGAACGAGCGGTTCAGCAGGAACTTCGGGCACAGCGGGAGCAGACGGTTCTTCAGGGACAAGTGGTTCAGCAGGCTCAAGTGGAAGTGCAGGTACAAGCGGTTCTACGGGTACATCAGGCTCAAGCGGTTCTACGGGAACGTCAGGTTCGAGTGGCTCTTCTGCTACGTCAGGTTCAAGTGGCTCTTCTGCTACAAGCGGTAGCGCAGGTTCAAGCGGTTCAGCAGGAACTTCAGGTAGCGCGGGAACTTCGGGAACAGCAGGTGCTGACGGTTCTTCAGGAACATCAGGAAGCGCAGGCTCAAGCGGAAGCGCAGGAACTTCGGGTTCTACAGGAACAAGTGGCTCTTCAGGCTCTTCAGCAACTTCAGGCTCTTCAGGTAGTTCTGCAACATCGGGTTCAGCAGGGTCAAGTGGCTCTGCGGGAACAAGTGGTTCTGCGGGTACGGCAGGTACATCAGGCACAGCAGGTGCAGACGGTTCAAGTGGTACAAGTGGAAGTGCAGGCTCAAGTGGAAGTGCAGGAACAAGTGGTTCTACAGGAACATCAGGCTCATCAGGTTCTTCAGCAACAAGCGGCTCAAGTGGTTCAAGTGCTACAAGCGGTAGCGCAGGCTCTTCAGGCTCTGCGGGTACATCAGGAAGCACAGGAACTTCAGGGTCTTCAGGAAGCACAGGAACAAGCGGCTCAAGTGGCTCTACAGGAACTTCAGGGTCTTCAGGTTCTTCTGCTACAAGCGGTAGCGCAGGTTCTTCAGGAAGTGCAGGTTCTTCGGGTTCTGCGGGAACATCAGGCACAGCAGGTGCAGATGGCTCTTCAGGAACTTCAGGTAGTGCAGGCTCTTCAGGCTCTGCGGGAACTTCAGGAACATCGGCATCAAGTGGTACTTCAGGAAGCGCAGGTTCAAGTGGTAGTGCAGGAACTTCAGGAAGCACGGGCACATCAGGTAGTTCAGGTTCTTCTGCAACTTCAGGTAGCGCAGGCTCAAGTGGTTCAGCGGGTACATCAGGTTCTACAGGAACGTCAGGCTCAAGCGGTTCTACGGGTACAAGTGGTTCAAGTGGTTCTTCTGCAACTTCAGGTTCTGCGGGTTCTTCAGGTTCAGCAGGTACTTCAGGCTCTACGGGAACGTCAGGTTCTTCAGGTAGCACAGGTACAAGCGGTTCTTCAGGAAGTTCGGCTACATCAGGAAGTGCAGGTTCTTCAGGAAGTGCGGGTACAAGTGGTAGTTCAGGCACATCGGGAGCAGACGGCTCTTCGGGTACATCAGGTAGTTCGGGCTCAAGTGGTTCTGCGGGTAGCGCAGGTACTTCGGGCTCTACAGGTACAAGTGGTTCAAGCGGCTCTACAGGTACATCAGGTAGTTCAGGTTCTTCTGCAACAAGCGGAAGCGCAGGTTCAAGTGGTAGTGCGGGAACGAGTGGTTCAGCAGGAACTTCAGGTACGGCAGGTATAGATGGTTCTTCAGGAACGAGTGGTTCTGCGGGCTCTTCAGGGTCAGCGGGTACTTCGGGTTCTACGGGAACTTCAGGCTCTTCAGGAAGCACAGGAACAAGTGGTTCAAGTGGTTCTTCAGGAAGTGCAGGTACTTCAGGCTCTACGGGCACAAGTGGCTCATCAGGCTCTACAGGCACTTCAGGTTCTTCAGGTTCGTCAGCGACATCAGGTTCAAGCGGTTCTTCTGCTACAAGTGGTAGCGCAGGCTCTTCAGGAAGCGCAGGAACGTCAGGTTCAGCGGGTACATCAGGTACAGCAGGTGCAGACGGTTCAAGCGGTACAAGTGGTAGCGCAGGCTCTTCAGGTAGTGCAGGAACGAGCGGTTCTACGGGAACGTCAGGTTCAAGTGGAAGCACAGGAACTTCAGGTTCAAGCGGTTCTTCTGCTACATCGGGTTCTTCAGGTTCTTCTGCAACAAGCGGGTCGGCAGGTTCGAGCGGAAGCGCAGGAACATCAGGCTCTACAGGAACAAGTGGCTCTTCGGGTTCAACAGGAACGTCAGGTTCAAGTGGTAGCACAGGAACTTCAGGTTCAAGTGGCTCAAGCGCAACAAGTGGTAGCGCAGGCTCAAGCGGTAGCGCAGGAACATCAGGCTCTACAGGAACTTCAGGTTCTTCAGGTAGCACAGGTACAAGCGGTTCTTCAGGTTCAAGTGCGACATCAGGTTCAAGTGGGTCAAGCGCAACAAGCGGTAGCGCAGGTTCGAGCGGAAGTGCAGGAACGAGCGGTTCGGCAGGTACATCAGGTACAGCAGGTGCAGATGGTTCTTCAGGAACATCAGGAAGCGCAGGGTCGTCAGGTTCTGCGGGTACTTCAGGTACATCGGCATCAAGTGGTACTTCAGGTAGCGCAGGTTCAAGCGGAAGCGCAGGAACAAGCGGGTCTACAGGAACATCAGGTTCTTCAGGTTCAAGTGCAACATCAGGTAGTGCAGGAACTTCAGGTAGTGCAGGAACAAGCGGTTCTACGGGAACAAGTGGCTCAAGCGGTTCAACGGGAACATCAGGTTCTTCGGGTTCTTCAGCAACATCAGGTAGCGCGGGTTCAAGCGGAAGCGCAGGAACTTCGGGTTCTACGGGCACATCAGGCTCAAGTGGCTCTACAGGAACGAGTGGCTCTTCAGGTTCAAGTGCAACTTCAGGTAGCGCAGGAACATCAGGTAGTGCAGGAACTTCAGGTAGCGCAGGGTCTTCAGGAAGCGCGGGCTCAAGTGGGTCATCCGCTACATCGGGCTCTTCAGGCACTTCAGGTGCAAACGGTTCATCAGGCTCAAGCGGTAGCGCGGGCTCAAGCGGTTCAGCAGGTACTTCAGGAACAAGTGGTAGCGCAGGTTCAAGCGGAAGCACGGGCTCAAGCGGAAGTACGGGTACATCGGGTAGTTCAGGTTCGTCTGCTACAAGCGGTAGCGCAGGTTCATCAGGTAGCGCAGGAACAGCGGGTTCAGCGGGAACTTCGGGAACAAGCGGCTCGGCAGGTTCAAGCGGAAGCACAGGTTCTTCGGGCTCTACAGGAACGAGTGGCTCTTCAGGCTCAAGTGCAACTTCAGGAAGCGCAGGTTCTTCAGGAAGCGCAGGAACAGCGGGTTCAGCGGGAACTTCGGGAACAAGCGGCTCGGCAGGTTCAAGCGGAAGCACAGGTTCAAGCGGAAGTACGGGTACATCGGGTAGTTCAGGTTCGTCTGCTACAAGCGGTAGCGCAGGCTCTTCAGGTACATCAGGAAGTGCGGGCACAAGTGGGTCAGCAGGTACGTCAGGTAGCGCAGGTACATCAGGTACGCGCGGGTCATCAGGCTCAAGCGGAAGCACAGGTTCAAGCGGAAGCACAGGTACAAGCGGTTCTTCAGGGTCAAGTGCAACTTCAGGTAGTGCAGGTTCATCAGGTAGCGCAGGAACAGCGGGTTCAGCGGGAACTTCAGGCACAAGCGGCTCGGCAGGTTCAAGCGGAAGCACAGGTTCTTCGGGCTCTACAGGTACAAGCGGCTCTTCGGGCTCAAGTGCAACTTCAGGAAGCGCAGGTTCAAGTGGTTCATCTGCTACTTCGGGCTCTTCGGGAACATCAGGTGCAAACGGTTCAAGTGGTTCTTCAGGAAGCGCAGGTTCAAGTGGTTCAGCAGGAACTTCAGGCACAAGCGGCTCGGCAGGTTCAAGTGGAAGCACAGGTTCTTCGGGAAGCACGGGTACATCAGGCTCAAGCGGTTCATCTGCAACAAGTGGAAGCGCGGGCTCATCAGGAAGCGCAGGTTCAAGTGGCTCTTCTGCTACATCAGGTTCTTCAGGAACATCAGGAGCAAACGGCTCAAGTGGTTCAAGCGGAAGTTCAGGTTCAAGTGGTTCTGCGGGTACTTCAGGTACAAGTGGAAGCGCAGGCTCAAGCGGAAGCACAGGCTCTTCAGGCTCTACAGGTACAAGTGGTTCAAGTGGTTCTTCTGCTACAAGCGGTAGCGCAGGTTCTTCAGGAAGCGCGGGCTCAAGTGGCTCATCTGCTACATCGGGTTCTTCAGGCACTTCAGGAGCAAATGGTTCTTCAGGTTCAAGCGGTAGTTCGGGTTCAAGCGGAAGCGCAGGTACTTCAGGTACAAGTGGAAGCGCAGGCTCAAGCGGAAGTACGGGTTCTTCGGGCTCCACGGGAACGAGTGGTTCTTCAGGCTCTTCAGCGACAAGTGGAAGCGCAGGTTCAAGCGGTAGCGCAGGCACGTCAGGTAGCGCGGGTACGTCAGGTACGCGCGGGTCATCAGGCTCAAGCGGAAGCACGGGCTCAAGCGGAAGCACAGGTACTTCAGGTTCTTCAGGTTCAAGCGCAACATCAGGTAGCGCAGGTTCGTCAGGTAGTGCAGGCTCTTCAGGCTCGGCAGGAACATCAGGAACTTCAGGAGCAAATGGCTCAAGTGGTTCTTCGGGTTCAAGTGGCTCAAGCGGAAGTGCAGGAACTTCAGGAACAAGAGGTTCTTCAGGTTCTTCAGGAAGTACAGGTTCTTCAGGTTCTACAGGTACAAGCGGGTCTTCGGGTTCAAGTGCTACTTCAGGTAGTGCAGGTTCAAGTGGAAGCGCAGGCTCAAGTGGAAGTGCAGGTACTTCAGGCACGAGTGGTGCAAACGGGTCAAGCGGCTCAAGCGGAAGCGCAGGCTCAAGCGGTAGCGCAGGTACTTCAGGTACGCGCGGGTCATCAGGCTCAAGCGGAAGCACGGGCTCAAGCGGAAGCACAGGAACAAGCGGTTCTTCAGGGTCAAGCGCAACTTCAGGTAGTGCAGGTTCTTCAGGAAGTGCAGGTTCTTCGGGTTCAGCAGGTACATCAGGAACAAGCGGAGCAAACGGCTCAAGCGGTTCTTCAGGGTCTTCAGGAAGCGCGGGCTCAAGTGGTTCATCTGCTACATCAGGCTCTTCAGGAACTTCAGGAGCGAACGGCTCAAGCGGTTCAAGCGGTTCTTCAGGAAGCGCAGGCTCAAGCGGGTCATCTGCTACATCGGGTTCTTCAGGAACAAGTGGTGCAAATGGCTCAAGCGGTTCAAGCGGAAGTGCAGGGTCAAGTGGTTCTGCGGGTACATCAGGTACGCGCGGGTCATCAGGCTCAAGCGGAAGCACAGGCTCAAGCGGGTCTTCAGGTACTTCAGGCTCGGCAGGTTCTTCAGGAAGCGCAGGCTCAAGCGGTAGTGCAGGTACTTCAGGCACAAGCGGAGCAAATGGCTCAAGCGGTTCTTCAGGTTCTTCAGGTTCAAGTGGAAGCGCAGGAACTTCAGGAACTTCAGGAGCAAATGGCTCAAGTGGTTCTTCAGGCTCAAGCGGCTCAAGCGGTAGCGCAGGTACTTCAGGAACAAGAGGTTCTTCAGGTTCTTCAGGAAGCACAGGCTCTTCGGGTTCTTCAGGAACTTCGGGTGCAAACGGCTCAAGTGGCTCAAGTGGTTCTTCAGGAAGCGCGGGCTCAAGTGGAAGTTCAGCAACTTCAGGTTCTTCAGGAACTTCAGGTGCAAACGGTTCAAGTGGCTCAAGTGGCTCTGCGGGCTCAAGCGGAAGCGCAGGTACGTCAGGTACGCGCGGGTCATCGGGCTCAAGCGGAAGCACAGGCTCAAGCGGTTCTTCAGGAACAAGCGGTGCTAATGGTGCAAATGGCTCAAGCGGCTCAAGTGGCTCTGCGGGCTCAAGCGGAAGCGCAGGTACGTCAGGAACAAGTGGTGCTAACGGTGCTAATGGTTCTTCGGGCTCAAGCGGAAGCACAGGTTCTTCAGGGTCTTCAGGTACGAGCGGTGTAAACGGTGCTACAGGTGCGGCAGGTTCTTCAGGGTCATCAGGCTCAAGCGGAAGCGCAGGTACTTCAGGTACAAGAGGTTCTTCAGGTTCTTCAGGAAGCACAGGCTCTTCGGGTTCTTCAGGAACAAGTGGTGCTAATGGTGCTACAGGTGCGGCAGGTTCTTCAGGGTCATCAGGCTCAAGCGGAAGCGCAGGTACTTCAGGTACGCGCGGGTCATCAGGCTCAAGCGGAAGCGCGGGCTCAAGTGGTTCAAGTGGACAAACAGGTGCGGCAGGTTCTTCAGGAACAAGCGGTGCTAATGGTGCAAATGGCTCAAGCGGCTCAAGTGGTTCAAGCGGCTCAAGTGGTTCAAGCGGACAAACAGGTGCGGCAGGTGCGGCAGGTTCTTCAGGAACAAGCGGTTCAAGTGGACAAACAGGTGCGGCAGGTTCGTCAGGAACAAGCGGTGCTAA
>Ga0222719_10000312_pt1:0-17500 | contig 49249 bp, 41 predicted proteins | sample C33_34DmetaG_FD_165039 | JGI IMG/M metagenome (GOLD analysis project Ga0222719, IMG submission 165039) | Estuarine water microbial communities from San Francisco Bay, California, United States - C33_34D | ecosystem: Environmental > Aquatic > Marine > Unclassified | place: USA...
AGAGCTCTTGCTATTTCTGTTCTTCTTCTCTCACCACCTGAAAGTAAATCTCCTCTGCTTTTTCTAATTTTTTGTAAGTTAAACTCATCTAATAGTAACTCTAATTTAGATTTTTGTTCATCTTTAGATAAGTCAGTTAATTCTAAAACAGCTTTAATATTATCTTCGATAGAAAGTTTTCTAAAAACAGAAGCCTCTTGAGCTAAGTAACCTATACCTTTTTGAGCTCTTAGATACATTGGAAATTGTGTTATCTCATCATTATCCAAAGATATATTTCCGCCATCTGGTTTAATTAATCCAACAATCATATAAAAACTTGTAGTTTTTCCAGCTCCATTAGGTCCAAGTAATCCTACTATTTCACCCTGATTTACTTCAATTGTAATATCATTAACAACTTTTCTCCCTTTGTAAGATTTATAAATTCCTTTTGCCGTTAATTTCATTTTTTGGTTATTTGATTTTCTTTTTTTATTACAAATCTAGAAATATAAATACTTATTTGATATAATATCACTATTGGAATAGCAACTATTATTTGACTTGCAACATCAGGTGGTGTAATAATTGCTGATAAAGTTAAGACGATAATTAGTGCAAATTTTCTGTATTTAATCATCACTTCAGGTGTGACTAACCCAACTTTTGTCAAAAAGTAAACAATAATGGGTAATTCAAAAATTAGTCCAGATGCTATTACAGAGGCTCTAACCAATCCAACGTAACTATCTAAATCAAAATCATTAAAAATTTCAGTACTAACGCTGTATGATCCCAAGAAATTAATTGAAAGTGGAGTAACTATATAATATCCAAAAAGAACCCCTAAAAAAAATAAAAAAGATGAAATAAAAATAAACCCTTTTGCATTACTTTTTTCATTTTCATATAAACCTGGACTTATAAAACTCCAAAATTGATAAATAACATATGGAAAAGATAAAATAAAACCAGCTGTAATTGACATCCAAATGTGTGCTGAAAACTGACCAGACATAGTTCTACTTTGAATTCTAAATGGCATTTCGTTTATACAAAAGCTGTCATCAAAGCCAAGCCAATTTGAAATATTACAAAGTAATTCATAAGTGAAAAAATCTATTTTTTTTGGTCCAAATAAAACTTGATCAAATATGAAATCTTTAGCAATAAACGCTAAAGAACCTGTAATTAAAATAGCAAATACAGATCTAATTAAGTGCCATCTTAAATCTTCAAGATGATCTAAAAAAGACATTTCTTCAGTTATGTTTTTTTTCATTAAGCTAGACCTTCATTGATTATGTTGTGTAAATGTATCAGACCAGCATAATCATCATTTTTGACAACTACTAGTTGAGAAATCTTTTTTTGATTCATTATTTCAAGGGCTTCAGAAGCTAAAATATCTGATTTTATAGTTAATGGATTTACTGACATTATATCTTTTGCTATACATTGATTTAATTTTTGTTTTTTTGAGAACATTCTTCTAATATCACCATCAGTAATTATTCCAATTGGTTTTTTATTTTTAGTAATAACTGCAGCACCCAAAAGATTTTTAGAAATAATATCAATAATTGTTTTAAAATCATCATTTTCAGACAATTCAGGTTTAAGATTTTTGTCTAAAATATCACTAACTTTTAGGTATAATTTTTTTCCAAGAATTCCACCTGGGTGATGTTTTGCAAAATCCTTTTCATTAAATCCGTTTAAATAAGATAGACAAATAGCTAAAGCGTCTCCAATAACTAGCTGAGCAGTGGTACTGGTGGTAGGGGCTAAATTGTTAATACAAGCTTCTTTTTCAATAAAACAATTTAAAAAGTAGTTTGAGTTTTTTGCTAAAAAAGAATCTTTATTTGATGTAATCGAAGCAATTTTTATTGATCGTTGTTTTAAAAATGGGAGCAGATTTTTAATTTCAGGTGTATTTCCACTTTTGGAAATCAAAATCAATATATCATCTTTTTGTACAACTCCAAGGTCACCGTGTATTGCCTCAGCAGCATGCATAAAAATTGATGGTGTTCCAGTAGAGTTAAGGGTTGCGACAATTTTCATGCCTATTATTGCACTTTTACCAATTCCACTTACAATAACTCTACCCTTAGATTGATGAATATCACTTACAACATACTCAAAATCTTTAGTTAGTTGACTAGTAAGAGCAAGCACTGCATTACCTTGATTATTAAAACTCTCTTTTGCTATCTCTAAAATATTTTTTTTTGAACTCAAGTTTGTTTTTTTTAATAGTCTTTAAAATGTTATATTTAGATAACAAAGGTACAAAATACCTGTTTAAGAAAATTAATGTCATCAAAATTAGACTTAAATAAAGAATTAAAATCTTTATTCGGGTTTTCTAAATTCAAAGGAGATCAAAAGTTAATAATTTCATCACTCTTAAATAAAAAGAGTTTAATGGTTATAATGCCTACTGGGGCAGGTAAATCTTTGTGCTTCCAATTACCAGCTCTTTTATCAGAGGGAACAGCTTTAGTAGTTTCTCCATTAATTGCTCTAATGAAAAATCAAGTAGATGTTATAAGAGGGATTTCCTCAAGTGATGGTGTAGCTCATGTTTTAAATTCTTCATTAAATAATTCACAGGTAAATAATGTAAAGAATGATATTATTAAAGGAAATACTAAGCTGCTTTATGTTGCTCCAGAATCATTAGCTAAAGAAGACAATATTGAATTTTTAAGTAAAATAAATATTTCATTTTTGGCAGTTGACGAGGCACATTGTATTTCAGAATGGGGTCATGATTTTCGTCCAGAATACAGAAATTTAAAATCTATTTTAGATAGAATTAATAATAAGATTCCAATTATTGCTTTAACCGCTACAGCAACTAGTAAGGTTCAAGATGATATTGTTAAAAATTTAGGAATTAAAAATGCTGAAGTTTTTAAATCATCATTTAATAGACCCAATTTATTTTATGAGATTAAACAAAAAACCGAAGATGTAAATAGGGATATAATTTCTTTTATAAAACAAAGAGAGGGTAAATCAGGTATCATTTATTGTCTGTCAAGAAAAAATGTCAATGAATTATCTCAAGTTTTACAATTGAACAATATAAATGCTCTTCCTTATCATGCAGGATTAGATTCGAAAGTAAGGGTTAAAAATCAAGATATGTTTTTGATGGAAGAATGTGACGTAATTGTTGCTACAATTGCATTTGGAATGGGTATTGACAAACCAGATGTCAGATATGTGATTCATCATGATATTCCTAAAAGTCTTGAGAGTTACTATCAAGAAACAGGACGAGCAGGCAGAGATGGTGGAGAAGGACATTGTTTAGCGTTTTATTCTCACAAGGATATTGAAAAATTGGAAAAATTTATGTCTGGCAAAACTGTTTCGGAGCAAGAACAAAGTTTTTCTTTGCTAGATGAAATGGCAGCTTATGCAGAAACATCTATGTCAAGGAGAAAATTTTTATTAAATTATTTCGGAGAAGATTTTGACGAATTAAAAGGTGAGGGGGCTTTAATGGATGATAATATGAAAAATCCTAAGCCTAAAAAAAAGGTTAATGATGAAGTTATTACAGTTATTAAATTAATTCAACATACAAAAGAACAATATAGAACAAAAGATTTAGTCGCTTACATCACTGGAAAAGAAAATAATTTATTAAGATCACATAAGGTCATTGAAAATAAACTTTTTGGATGTGGAAAGGAAAAAGATTCTGTTTTTTGGAACTCATTGATTAGACATTTATTAGTAAATAAGCTAGTAGAAAAAAATATTGAGTCTTATGGCGTTTTGAAATTGAATGATATTTCAATTAATTATTTAAATGAACCAACTGATTTTTATATTTCAGAAAATCACAAATATGATTCGACAAAAACTATTTCTATAAGCTCTGGATCAAAACCCATTAACGATAAAGGCTTATTTAAAATTCTTGTTTCTGAGAGAAAGAGAATTGCAAAACATAAAAATATTCCTCCCTATGTTATTTTCCAGGAGTCCTCCCTTGAAGAAATGTCATTAAAATATCCAATAAATAATGAGGAGTTGAGAAATATAAATGGAGTTGGTGAAGGTAAGGCTAAAAAATTTGGAGATTCATTTTTAAAAATTATTTCTGACTATGTGAAAGAAAATGAAATTACCCGTCCTGAGGATTTAATAATAAAAACAAGTGGATTAAATTCTTCTCTCAAGATGTTTTTAATTCAAAGTATTGATAGAAAAATACCAATTGAAGATATAGCCAGTAATAAAGGTTTAGATTTAAATGATATTATTAAAGAATTAGAGACTATTGTTTTTTCTGGAACTAAAATAAATATAGATTATATGATAAATGATTTTTTTGAAGAAGAACAGCAAGAGGAGTTATATGAATTTTTTATTGAAACTGAATCTGATGATATTAATATTGCAATTGAAGAATTCCAAGATGAATACGAAGAATCTGATTTGAGATTGTATAGATTAAAATTTATAAATGATGTCTCAAATTAAATTCAATATTCTTACCTATATTTTTAAAGTTTAAATTATCTTGCGCATTAAATTTTCATAAAAATTATACAAATGCAAGAAGGTATATACGCCAAGATTAAAACTAATAAAGGAGAAATAACTTTAATTTTACACTATGATAAAACACCTGGAACTGTAGCTAATTTTGTTGGCCTGTCTGAGGGAAAAATTAAAAATTCTCAAAAAGCTATTAATGAGCCATTTTACGATGGTTTAGAATTTCATAGAGTGATTCCTGATTTTATGATTCAAACAGGTTGTCCGCACGGTTCAGGAACTGGTGATCCAGGGTATAAATTCGATGATGAATTTCACCCGGATTTAAGACATGATAAACCAGGTATTTTATCAATGGCAAATTCTGGAAAATCAACTAACGGTAGTCAGTTTTTTATTACTCATATTCCAACTCCTTGGCTAGATAATAAACATACCGTATTTGGAGAAATTATTGAAGGTCAAGATATAGTAAATCAAATAGAACAAAACGATAAAATAGAATCTTGTTCAATTATTAGAATAGGTAAAAAAGCTGAAAATTGGGATGCAGTTAAAAACTTTGAATCTTTTAAACAGATTAAAGAAAAAATAATTAAAGAAAATCTCTTGAAAGAAAAAATGTTGATAGATGAGCTTTCTAAAGATTTTGATGTTACTCCCTCAGGTTTAAGATATCAAATTATAAATCCTGGTAACGGAGATTTACCTAAAAAGGGTGATACTGTAAAAGTTCATTACAAAGGAATGTTATTGGATGAAACTGTTTTTGATTCATCATATAAAAGAGCTCAGCCTATAGAATTTAATGTTGGGATTGGTCAAGTAATTAAGGGATGGGATGAAGGTATAATGCTTTTAAAAAAAGGAGACAAAGCAAAGTTTATTATTCCTTCTGATTTAGCTTACGGAGAAGCTGGGGCTGGTGGAGTAATTCCACCAAATGCAACTTTAATTTTTGAGGTTGAATTACTTTAGTTTTTCCACTTTATATTGCATCCAATACTAGGTTTTTGGTTTATGGTTATAGATCTAGAATTTATAATGCTTTCAAAAACTTCTCTAATGTCTTTTCCATTTAGTGGAATATCATTTCCTGGTCTTGAATCATCTAATTGCCCTCTGTAAACTAGTTCTTTATTTTTATCAAAAACAAAAAAATCAGGTGTACAAGCAGCATCATAATTTCTTGCAACTTTTTGACTTTCATCATATAAATATGGGAAGGGATATTTTTCTTCCAAAGCAACTTTTTTCATTCTTTCAGGGGAATCTTCAGGATAATTTTCAACATCATTACTAGAAATTGCTATAAATTTAATTCCCAATTTGTCATAGACGTTAGCAATTTCTACAATTTGCTTATTAACATACTTTACAAAAGGACAATGATTACAAATAAACATAATCATTGTTGCTTTTGCTCCAAAAAGAGTTTTGGATTTTAATATTGAATTGGAAACCACATCAAGAAGTTCAAATTCAGGTGCTTTAAAACCAAGAGGCACCATTACTGAGGGTGTTCTAGCCATAAAAAACTTTTTTTCAAATTTAAATCTATTTTATATAAATTGCACATTATTTTATCAATATGCATGAATTAATAAACTATTTCGAAAATATTTCTTCGTTACATAGATCAATCATTTTGGTTGGTGGAATTACATTATTTTGGTCAATAGAATCTATAATTCCTTTATTTAACTTTAATTATAAGAAATTTAAACATGCCTTACCTAATTTCTTTTTTACATTAACTACAATCATCGTTAATTTTTCATTGGCTTTTATTTTACTTTTAGTATCTGATTGGGTAACTGAAAACAATTATGGTTTACTAAATTATGGGCAATTTTTACCACTTTCTCTTTACATAATTTTTGGAGTTTTATTTTTAGACTTAATTGGAGCTTATCTCCCCCATTATGTTCAACATAAGGTAAAGTTCTTGTGGAAAATACACTTGGTTCACCATTCTGATCACAAAGTTGATACAACTACTGCAAATCGACATCATCCTTTCGAAAGTGTAGTGCGATATCTTTTTACGCTTCTAGGTGTTACCTTATTAGGAGCAAATATGGGACTTGTTTTTTTATATCAATCTCTTTCTGTTGTCTTATCTCAATTTAATCATGCAAATATTAACATAAACCCTAAAATTGATAAGTTTTTAAGTTTTTTTATTGTTACACCTAACATGCATAAAGTACACCATCACTATGTAATGCCATATACAGACTCAAACTATGGGAATATTTTTTCATTTTGGGATAGATTGTTTGGAACTTTTAAATCTCTAAATCCATCAAAAATAATTTATGGAGTTGATACATTTTTTAATGAGAAAGAAAATGAAAGTATTAAAAGTTTACTTTTAAGGCCATTTGAAGAATCCAGAGCTCCAACCAAAAAATAAATTACATTATTTTAGCAAAAAATATAGCATTCATCATGAGTTTATTTGTGCCATACCAAAAAGCTCTGAAGTTTGTGTTTTCAGTGAAAACATTTACACTTCCTTTTTTAAGTTTATGGTTTACAAAGGGTCTAGAATTGACGATAGATTTCATGTTGTATTTTGAAATATATCCGCTAATTAATGTGTTTTCTTTTGAATATTTGATAGGATTATTAAAACCTATTTCATCATTTTCAATATAAATATTAGTATTTCTAAATATTGATAAATCTTTTTTATAATAGCCATAATTTATTGGATGGCTTAGGTCTAACTCAACATTAAAGATAGCTCCACTTGTTAGTTGTGCACCATAAAACTTATTTTTGTCTACAAATTTTACATTTTTAGGTAATGGTATGTTTTCAATAAATTTTATTTTCAAGAAATTATTTTCACTAAGCCACTTAGAGGCATTTCTAAAACCAATTAAATTTCCACCATTTTCAACCCAACTCTTTAATTTATCAATCGTTTTATTATTTGAGTAAGAACCGTTTACAAAAATTAGCGTGTTATACTTATTTAAATCAATCTTTGATAATGTATTGTAATCTAGCTTGGTTGTCGGAATTTGATATCTTGTATCTAGCAAGTGCCAAATTTCACCTGCATCATAGCTGTTCACTCCATTACCAACAATTAATCCAATTTTAGGGATATTGATATTTTTAAAATCATTGCTCCCAAGGTCAATTCCATCAGTTCTACTAGAATTTAACCCATAAAAATCTATTCCAGTTTCTTTTGAGATTTGTTCAATATATTCATTTATCTCATCACTGCTTTTATTTTGGCCACTGACTGGAATTAATATTGATCCATAGCTAAAGTTCATTTTATTCACCGAGAATTTATCTGTAGCAACTTTAACCTTAATTCCTTTTTTTAATAACATAAAAAGTGCTTTGGGAGTATAGTAATCATCCCAAGAAAAAACATACGCATAATCACTTTTTGAAATTACAGATCCTTTTGGTTTTGTAAATTCAAAATTTTCAAGTTTATCGTTTATTTTTGAATGGGTATATTCAAGATTAAAAGAATTAAGAAAAGACCATGCTGAAACATCATAAAATAAACTGTCTTTAAATATCTTTTGATTATTTACAATTGAACTTAATAATCTTCTATTTTTCTGATTTTTAGGAATTAAAAAAGAATGATTTTTTTTAAAATTTATTCCATTTATAATCTTATTTTCTTTTAATTTTTTTGTTTTAATTCGATGTCTTTTTAAAATTTCATGAAAGTGATATAACTTTGATTTATCTTTCATATCACCAACAACTATATATTCATTTTCTTTGTTTTGTTTGTGATTAAAAAAACTGTATTGATAATCAAGTAATTCATTTTTTAAATCAACTGTGGCTTCCAATGAGGAAATGGATGTTAAAAGCTGATTTTTTATTGTAAAGGGAAAAGAAATATTTCCATTTATGCTTTCTTGAAGATGCCCTCTTGAACTTCCTTGTTCGAACAATATTCCAATACCTCCATTAATATCAGGAAAAGTTGAACCTTTTCCATAATAAAAATCATCATAATCCTCTTCACTATAAAAGAACGACCCATTATCACTCAAAATTCTTTCGTGATATTTTCCAATTTTAGCTGTAAGTTCTTGATTTTTATTTGGTGTTAAAGGATTTACTCTTGAGGGTACGCCTGGTTGATAAAAAAAAGTTGAATTTGTTCCCATTTCGTGATGATCAGTTAACACATTTGGATACCAATCATGAAAAGAATTTATTCTAGCTTTTGATTCTGGTAATTGCACAGGAAGCCAGTCTCTGTTCATATCAAACCAATAGTGATTTGTTCTTCCTTTTGGCCAGTTTTCATTGAACTCTCTATCGTTATTATCAGGATTTAAATTTTCACTTTTATTGATATTAACCCAGTTTGCAAATCTTTGTAGACCATCAGGATTCATTGAGGGATCTAATAGTATTATAGAATTGTCTAATTGATTTTTTAGTTTCTCGTTTTCTGATGCAGCTAAATAGTAAGCGTATAGTAAAGCTGCATTACTTCCGCTTGGTTCATTTCCATGTATAGAATAACCTTGATAAATAACTACAGGACGATCATAAAAGTTAGATTTTTTATTTTTTAAATCTATTTGATTAAGATGATTTTTTCTAATCTCATTTAAGTTTTTATGATTTTTTTTTGAGGTTATTGTTAGCAATATTAGAGGTCTACCTTCAAAACTATTTCCTCTATTTTCAATACTTACTCTTTCTGAAGATTCAGCTAAAGAATACATATAGTTAACTAGCCTGTCGTGGCTAACATGAGATGATCCAACTTCATTTTGGTTCAAAAGAAATTCGCTTGGTTTGGGAATATTTGGATTTAAAGAATTCGAAAGATCTCCAAAGTAATAATGAAGATTATGATTTTCTTGAGAAAATAAATTAATACTTATAAATAAAATAAAGTAGTAAGCTACCTTCATAGATTTTTATTTATATGTCGTCAAAATCTACATCAGTAAAGTTTTCCTTGGTCTCATCTTCCTTTATTTCTTCACTTACTTTTTCAGAATCAATAGTTTCTTCTTTTTTGTAGTCTTTTTGATGAATTTCACTAATAACCTCGAGGCCTTTTTCATCAATAATATATTGGGTCATTTCTTTTAAAAGGTCAGAAAATCCGTGAAAGTCTTCTTTATATAAATATATTTTATGTTTTTTAAAATAAAAAGAACCGTCTTCATTGGTAAATTTTTTGCTTTCTGAGATTGTCAAGTAGTAATCCCCAGCCTTTGTAGACCTAACATCAAAAAAATATGTTCTTCTTCCAGCTCTTAAAATTTTAGAGTAAATATCCTCACTGGCATTGTATTTTTTTTCTTCCATAATAGATTATTTAAACCCAAAAATGAATAAAAAAAATAAACTCACCAAATATTAATTAATTTCTTTTTTTTTTGATTGCTTGGTATAAATTGAAAAATAAGATTTTTTTTCTTTCATCAATTCTTCATGAGTTCCAAAACTTTCAATAAATCCTTTGTTTAAAACTAAAATCTTATCACAATTTTTTGAAGTAGACACCCTGTGAGTTGAGATGAAAACAGTTGTTTTCTTAGTCTTGTTTTCTATATTATTAATGATTTTTTCTTCTGTTTCAGTATCCACAGCAGAAAGGCTATCATCAAGTAGCAAAATATTTGGTTTCTTTATTATTGCCCTGGCAATAGCTAATCTTTGTTTTTGACCACCCGATAGGTTTACACCTCTTTCACCAAGTAAAGTATTAAATTTATCTTTAAAATCATTAACATCATCAAATAAACATGCTATTTTTGCACTTTCAATAACCTCATCTTTAGAAGCTTCTTGATTTCCAAATTTTATATTATTTGCTATTGTATCAGAGAATAAGAATGTGGATTGTGGAACATAACCTATGTATTTCCTTAAATCAGTAAGGTTAATATTTTTAGTATTAACATTATCAATTAAAATATTTCCATAATCTGGTTTATATACTCCAGAAATTAATTCTAATATGGTAGATTTACCTGATCCAACATCACCCATTATGGCAACCTTTTCACCGCGTTTGACATTAAAGGAAATATTATTTAATGCCTTGATTTTTGTCTCTTTAAACATGAAAGAGATATTTTCAAAAGTTACATCCCCATTTATTTGAAGAGGTTTATTAAATTCATTTAATTTATCAACTGGTGTATTTAGAAATTCATTAATTCTTTTTTGAGAAGCTTCAGCTTGTTGAATTATTGAAGTTACCCAGCCAACAGTTGCAACAGGCCAGGTTAACATAGTAACGTATATTATAAACTCAGCTAAAACTCCTAACTCAATTTCACCGTTCATATATTGTATTCCTCCTATGTATATAACTAGGATATTACTAATGCCAATTAATAAAATCATCAAAGGAAAGAACCATGACTGAACTTTTACCAAAGACATGTTTTTGTTCTTGCTTTCACTAGCAATAAGTTGAAGATTTTTATTAATAACATTTTCAAGGGTATATGTTTTTATAATTTTAACTCCAGAAAATGATTCCTGAGTAAATGTTGTTAATTTTGAAAGATACTCTTGAACAATTTTACTTCTAATATTAATTATCTTACTTATTTTATATATGATTAGCGATAGTAAGGGTAGGGGGAGTAATACGTACATTGTTAATTTAGGGGCAACGCTTATCATGTAAGAAATAACTATTATGAATAATGTAACGGTATTAATTGTGTACATAATCGCAGGTCCAACATACATTCTAACTTTACTTACATCCTCACTTATTCTATTCATCAAGTCTCCTGTTCTATTATTTTTATAAAAATCATAGTTAAGCAATTGGTACTTTTTATAAATAATATTTTTTAAATCAAACTCAATAAATCTTGAAACGTTAATGATCATTTGCCTCATTATAAAAGTGAATATCCCAGCTAAAATGGCAGAACCAACTATTAATAAAATATTTAATAAAAGCTTTTCTTTTAAGATTTCTAATTCAATCGAGGAAGAAAGAACGTAGTTTTCAATTAATGTTATTGAATTCCCAACTAGATTGGGAGCTACTAGAGCAAAAATTCTAGCAGTCACCGTTATAAAAAATCCAATGATAAGCTTGATTTTATATTTAAATAAAAATTTATTAAGGAACTTTAATTCTTTCATTTTGGTATTACCAAATATACATCAATGTTCATGCAATTGTTGGGATTGTTTGTTGAGATTTTAAAAAATAACATTAATTTTACTTTAAATTAAAGTTCTTTAAAATGTTAAATAGACGTCAGCTAAGGATAAAGGCACTTGAAGTTGTTTATGCATATGATAAATCAATTGAAAAAAACATTGACTTTCAAATTAAATATTTTTTAAAATCCAATCATAATTTTTTTAAGTTATACATTACTTGTTTCTCATTAATTAAAGAATTGTATAGAAAAGCCAATGAATTAAATTCAAAGAATAAAAAAAAATATTTAAATAATGAAAACGATATTTCATTAGAAAAATTTTGTTCTAATACCATCCTGAAACGAATTTTTAATGATGATTATCTTTCTCAAAAAATTGATGACTTTAAAATAGAATATTGGGAAAATCGTTCTGAATTAATTTCTTCAATTTGGAAAGAGATTGTAGAAAGTGATTTAACATCTAAATATTTGAATGATACAAATATTTCTTTTGAAAATGATAAATCCTACATTACAAACCTATACAGAAAGACTATTGCTTCCAATAAAAAACTGTATGAGTTTTTTGAAGACAATGAAATCTCATGGATTAATGATTTGCCTCTGATAAATTCTTTGGTTTTGAGTTCCTTAAAAAACAACAATAAAAATTCTAACAAAATTGTTTTAATGAAAGATATTTATAAAAACAAAGAAGACGCAGATTTTGGAGTTAGTTTGATCAAAAAAGTTATAGAAAATAAAGAGTCTTTAGAAAAAGAAATTTCTAATATTACTTTAAATTGGGATAATGATAGAATAGCTCAAATTGATTTAATTCTTTTACAAATGTGTCTTTCAGAATTTTTATATTTCAAGTCAATTCCTGTGAAAGTTTCAATAAATGAGTATTTAGAGATTGCCAAAGAATATTCAAGTAAAAAAAGTAATGTATTCATAAATGGAATTTTAGATAAGTTGTCCAAGAATCTCATGAAAGAAGGATCATTAAAAAAGAATAAAAGAGGTTTACAATAATTTACTATTTTTGAATATAAAATATACAGCAAACATGATACTCACTAAACAAACTACACAAGCAACCTTAATTGCATTTTTTACTACATTTTTCATTTCACTTTTATTTACATCTTGTGAAACTGATCCATCCAAAAAAATTAAAGAACAAAATGTTGAACTAACTAAGGAAAGATTAAAGAATACAGGGGATTTTCCTGTTATAGAATTTGATAAAAATAATCATGATTTTGGAGAAATACTGGAAGGTGAAATTGCTGAAACAGAGTTTAGATTTACAAATGTTGGTAAATCTGATTTAATTATTTCTGATGCATCAGGTAGTTGCGGATGTACTGTGCCAGATTATCCAAAGAATTCTCCTATTAAACCTGGTGAAAGTGGTAAAATTATTGTAAAATTTGATTCTAATAATAGACCTGGAATGCAAAGAAAAGCAGTCACCTTAATTACCAACACATCTAAGGGTAAACAAATATTAAATATTAAATCAATTGTAATACCAAAATCATAACATATGGATTTTACAGTTTTATTATTATTCGGAGGAGCACTTTTCTTTTTGATGATTTTAGGTCCAATGCGACGCCAGAAAAAAGAAAAATTTTTTTTAAATGGATTAAAAAGAGGTGATAGAGTTATTACCAAAAGCGGAATGCATGGAAAAATTATTGAAGTTGTGGATGGAAGTGATACTTGTGTTCTTGAAACTATGGCAGGGAAAATTAGATATGAAGTTTCAGCTATTTCTTATGAGATGAGTATTAAACTAAACACAAAACCAAAAAAGAAGTAATTTTTAAAAATTGATATATAGATTTTTACTTAGACCAATTCTTTTTCAATTTGATCCTGAGAAAGTACACGACTTTACTTTTATATCTCTTAGTTTTTTTGGAAAAATTCCTTTCTTATTTTCTTTCATTAAATTTTTTTATAAACCAACAAATTCTAAATTAGAAACTAATTTGTTTGGAATTAAATTTCCAAGTCCTGTTGGTTTAGCTGCTGGTCTTGATAAGAATGCAAAATTAATTAATGAATTCTCAAGTTTAGGATTTGGTTTTATTGAAATTGGAACAATTACTCCTAAGCCACAAGATGGAAATCCGAAAAAACGATTGTTCAGATTATTTGATGATCAAGCAGTTATTAATAGAATGGGTTTTAATAATGATGGAGTTGAAAAAATTGCTTCTAGATTAAAAAACAGAGGAAATATTATTATTGGTGGAAATATTGGAAAAAATAAAAACACCCCTCTAGAAAAAGCGAATATTGATTATTTAATTTCTTTTGATTATCTCTTTGATTACGTTGATTATTTTGCAGTAAATGTTAGCTCACCAAATACAGAAAATTTGAGAGATTTACAGCACCAGGATAATTTAAAGTCACTTTTAAATTCCATTCAAAAAAACAATAAATCGAGAAGTCAACCAAAACCAGTTTTACTTAAAATAGCACCAGATTTAAATGAAATACAATTATTAAATATTATTAAAGTTGTTGAAGATACTGGTTTAGATGGCATAATTGCTACAAATACTACTGTAGAGAGAAATAATCTTAAATCTGATAATGATTTAGTTAATCAGAAAGGGGGTCTAAGTGGAGCTCCATTAAAGGATAGGTCCACTCAAGTTATTAAATTTATACACAAATCATCAAAAGGGAAGATTCCAATTATTGGAGTTGGAGGAATTATGAGTCCCTCTGATGCTTTAGAAAAAATTAAAGCTGGAGCTTCCTTAGTTCAGCTATATTCAGGTTTCATTTATAGTGGTCCAGGCCTTGTTAAGCAAATAAATAATACAATACTTAATTATAGATTAAACACCTGATCTTAATTTTTTATATTTAATAAAAATATTGTGTTTTGAAAAAAATAGACAACTACATTGCAAGATCTGAAACTGATTATAACCGTCTTTACACCAGTAGTTTAGCTAATCCTGAATTTTTTTGGAATCAAATAGCAGAAACTTTTTTGTGGAAGAAGAAATGGACTAAAACTCTTGAATATGATTTTAATAAACCAGAATTTAAATGGTTTCTTAATGGAAAGTTAAATATAACGGAAAATTGTTTGGATAGACATTTGCTAAATGATTCAGAAAAAACTGCAATTTTATTTGAGCCAAATGATCCTGATCAAGAATCTGAGAAAATTAGTTATAAGGAATTACACAAACGTGTTTGTGTTTTTGCTAACGTTTTGAAAAGTAAAAATATTAAGAAAGGAGACAGAGTATGTATCTATATGCCAATGGTTCCTGAATTAACAGTTGCTGTTTTAGCTTGTGCTCGAATTGGGGCAGTTCATTCAGTTGTTTTTGCAGGTTTTTCATCAACTGCTCTTGCAGCAAGGATAAACGATGCAGAATGTAAGGCTTTATTAACTGCTGATGGTAGTTTTAGAGGCTCCAAGATTATAGATTTAAAATCAATAGTTGACCAAGCATTGCTGGAGTGTAAGTCAATAGAATCTACAATTGTGTTAAAAAGAATTGGAAGCGATGTAAATATGAATAATAATGAAACCTGGTGGCATGATGAAATCAATGGTGTTTCAGATTATTGTGAAGCAGAGGAAATGGACTCTGAAGATATGTTATTTATTCTATATACCTCTGGATCTACCGGAAAGCCAAAAGGAATGGTTCATTCATGTGGAGGATACATGGTATATTCTACTTACACATTCTTAAATGTATTTCAATATCATCCAAGTGATATATATTGGTGTACCGCCGATATCGGTTGGATTACTGGTCATAGCTACATTGTTTACGGCCCATTATTAGCTGGAGCAACATCTGTAATGTTTGAAGGTGTTCCTTCATACCCAGATTATTCTAGGTTTTGGAATATTGTAGCAAAACATAAAATAACACATTTTTATACCGCCCCTACAGCTATTAGGGCTTTGGCCAAACACCCTGTTTCTTTAGTAGATGATAATAACCTTTCTTCACTTAAGGTTCTTGGAACAGTTGGTGAGCCGATTAATGAAGAAGCATGGAACTGGTATGATAAAAATATAGGTAAATCAAAATGTCCAATTGTTGATACTTGGTGGCAGACCGAAACAGGTGGTATAATGCTTTCATCTCTAGCTGGTGTTACTGATGATAAGCCTACATATGCAACAAAACCAATGATTGGAATCCAACCTGTTTTATTGGACAATAATGGAAAAGAAATTTCAGAGTTTGATAAAGAAGGAATTTTAGCTATAAAGTATCCGTGGCCATCAATGGCAAGAACTATATATGGAAATCATCAGAGATATAAGAATGTATATTTTGCTGCTTACCCAGGTTATTATTTTCCTGGAGATGGAGCTTTAACAGATAGTAAGGGAAATTATAGAATTACAGGTAGAGTTGATGATGTTGTTATTGTTTCAGGTCATAATTTAGGAACAGCACCAATTGAGGATGCTATAAATCTTCACGAAAATGTTGTTGAGAGCGCAGTTGTTGGATATCCTCACGATATCAAAGGAAACGCACTCAGAGTTTTTGTTATTTTGTTGGACGAAAAAGCTAGTGTTAATATGGACAAGGAAATAAAAGAACAGATTTCTAAGACAATAGGTCCAATTGCAAAACCAGATATTATTCAGATAGTTCCTGGTCTTCCAAAAACAAGAAGCGGTAAAATAATGAGAAGAATTTTAAGAAAAATAGCATCAGGAGAAAAGGAAAATTTTGGGGATATATCTACATTATTAAATCCTGAGGTTGTTAAACAAATATTAAATAAATCTTAGTATTTATCTATTTTTTAAAATAGCTAAAATCTTCACCAGCCTTAATAGTTAAAAGAGTTTCGTATATAAGTCTAATAACATTTTCTACATCATCCTTTTGTACCATTTCTACAGTTGTATGCATATACCTAAGTGGTAAAGAAATTAGGGCTGAGGCAACTCCACCATTACTGTAAGCAAATGCATCAGTATCTGTACCAGTGCTTCTTGATGAAGCATGTCTTTGGAATGGTATTTTTTTCTTTTCAGCAGTTTCAATGATTCTTTCCCTGAGTTTATTTTGAATTGCAGGAGCATACGAAATAACAGGACCTGAGCCCATAGTATTATCACCTTGAGCTTTCTTATTGATCATAGGTGTTGATGTGTCATGACAAACATCAGTTACAATGGCTATATTAGGTTTAATTCTTTCAGTAATCATTTCTGCTCCTCTTAGACCAATCTCTTCTTGAACTGAATTTGTTATATATAATCCAAATGGTAATTTCTTTTTGTTTTCATGTAGCAGGCGAGCAACCTCAGCAATCATAAATCCACCAGCTCTATTATCAATTGCTCTGCAAACAAACTTATTTTTATTCAAAATGTGAAACTTGTCAGGATAAGTAATTACACATCCAACATGAACTCCCATTTTTTCAACCTCTTTCTTGTTTTTTACACCTATATCAATAAATATATTATCCATACTAGGTTGTTCTTCTTTTCCTGGTTTACGAGTGTGAATTGCTGGCCATCCAAAAACACCTTTTACAATTCCCTTTTTGGTGTGAATATCAACCCACTTTGATGGAGCTACTTGATGGTCACTTCCACCATTTCTAATAACATATATAAGACCATTATCTGTAATGTAATTCACATACCAAGAAATTTCATCAGAATGACCCTCAATAACAACTTTGAACTTTGCATCAGGATTAATTACTCCAACAGCAGTCCCGTAAGTGTCAGTTATGAATCCATCTACATAAGGTTTTAGATAATCCATCCATATTTTTTGACCTTCCCATTCATATCC
>Ga0222719_10000312_pt1:25000-49249 | contig 49249 bp, 41 predicted proteins | sample C33_34DmetaG_FD_165039 | JGI IMG/M metagenome (GOLD analysis project Ga0222719, IMG submission 165039) | Estuarine water microbial communities from San Francisco Bay, California, United States - C33_34D | ecosystem: Environmental > Aquatic > Marine > Unclassified | place: USA...
TTTAAAAATTGGAATGATTTTGATTTAGATTTATTTGTAACTATTACTAAATCTGTTTTAAGTAAAACAAAACCATTCAACAATAAAATTTTAGGATTTGACAAATCACCTTCTTCTATTTCGAAATGTGACCAAAATATAATTAATGCAGGTCTTGAGGATGTTATCTCTATTTCAAAAGAAGATTTTTTTAGATCAAAAAAACATAATGACGACTATCTTCATATTGTTTTTAACCCACCCTATGGTGAAAGATTACGTATTGATATTGAACTTTTTTATAAAAAAATAGGAGATACTTTAAAAACTAACTATACAAACTCTTGTACATGGTTTATCACATCAAGTATAGAAGCACTAAAGTATGTAGGTTTAAGACCATCAAGGAAAATAAAATTATTCAATGGAAAATTGGAGAGTCGCCTTGCTAAATATGAAATCTATAGCGGATCTAAAAAGAAGAAAAATAGTAATTAATTTGTGTTTTTTCTAAAAAATGGAATTTGATATTGTATTGTATATGAAAATCCAACCCCAACATTATTGTTTTCAAGAACTTTATTAAATCCTGGAATATAAAGATTATTGAAATTATCAGGTTTGTCCTGACTTAAAAGTCTATTCACTTTCAAGTTTAAACCCATATATAGATTTTTGACTATTTGAGCGTTAAATCCAACTACAAACTCTAACCAATTTGCAGATAGATTGTTATGAGATATTGGGTTTTCAATATTATTTTGACTCCAATATTGATCAGTATTATAAATGGTAAATGAATTTATTTGGTGATCAAATTGTGATGAACCAAACCTTAAACCAACATATATTTCATTTTCTAGATCCTGTATGTTTTTAAATATATTATAGTTTATTCCGGTTTTAAAAAAGGATCCTTTGGTATTGAAATTTAAAATTTCATTTTCAACTAATTTTTTTTCACTACCAATTTCAAATGCAATATAAATTTTTTCAGAAAATCTGTAATCTCCAATTAACACTAAACCGTTATAATCTGGTTCAGTCAACATTCTAATTTGTTTACTTAAGTCAATTCCTAATTTCAACCCATACGTTGATTTATAAAGACTGTCTCTAGTTTTTTCTTGTGAAAAATTACTCAAACAGAAAGTTAGAGCTAAAAAACTAATGAAATATTTTAACATGTATATTTTTTTCATCAATTATATTAGTATCAATTATTTCAGTATTTAATATCCAATTTTCAGAATCATTTTCAATGATTATATCTTGAATATCATATGTAGTGATAAACCCACAAGCTCTACTTATGTAATTCCAATTATAGTTATAATTAAAATAAATTTTATCTTCATTTCCAGAGGATGGAGTGTTTTCATTGAAGTCTTTTGTTAAAGTATAAACTGTTAAATTTTCTGAATTTTTTAACGGAATACCTATTGAGTCAAGAGTTTGATAAACATAAATTTCTTCGTTTGAAAGTCCCTGAATTTTCAAATTATTAATTTCTTTTATTTCTCCAGTATTTATATCATAAAAACCTAAGATAAGTCTTGGTGTGTCTTCAACTGAGCTAAGACATATATCATCAGGCTCACAGGAAAGTAAAAATTGAAATAAGAAGATTAACAAAAATATATTTTTCAAAGGAGTCATTTAAGTTCCAAAAGTACAATATTTTCTACATGATCAGTATGAGGAAACATATCCACTGGTTGAACCTTAGTTATATCATAAGTGTCTTTTAATAATTCTAAATCTCTACATTGTGTGGAAGGATTACAACTAACGTAAACTATTTTGGGTGTTTTAAGTTTTATAATTTCCTTAATAACATCTTTGTGCATTCCGTCTCTTGGTGGGTCGGTTATTATTAAATCACAATTACCATGTCTTGATATAAATTCTGACGAAAATAATTTCTTAATGTCTCCAGCTTCAAAATCTACATTAGTTATGTTGTTTTCTTTTGCGCTATTTTTTGCAGATATAACAGCCTCCTCAATACTTTCAATTCCTATTACTTTTTTTGCATCTTTAGCTATAAACTGAGAAATAGTTCCTAGACCTGAATATAGGTCATAAACTACTTCGTTTCCATTTAAATCTGAGAATTCATGTATTATTTTATATAATTTTAATGTTTGTTTAATATTTGTTTGAAAAAATGATTTTGGATAAATCTTGAAAATCAAGTCTTTTATTTTTTCTTCAATATAATTTTTACCATTATAGAGGATTATTTCTCTATCATATATACTGTCATTTTCTTTGTTGTTAATGCAGTAAAGTAAAGAGTAAATTTCTTTAAAAGAGTCTTTCAAAAAATTCATGACTAATGAAATATTTTTTTCATTATTTTCAAAAAATTGAACTAAAACCATAAACTGATTAAGACTACTGCTTCTTATTGTAACAGTTCTCAATAATCCTTTTTTTAATCTCGTGTTATAAAACGAAATATTGTTTTTCTTTGCAAATTCTTTTAATGCGATTCTAATCTTATTTGATGGTTCCTCTTGTAGGTGACACTTTTTAATATCCACTACTTTGTCCCACATTCCAGCTTTATGAAATCCTATTCCTCTTCGATCAATATCATTATTTTTTTTCTTAATTTCATCATTTGTCAACCATTTGTTATCAGTAAATGAAAACTCAAGCTTATTTCTGTAATTAAATTGGTCTTTACACTTAAGAATTGGATTAATATTAACATTTTGAAAAATTTTATTTAAAGAGTGTTTAATTTTATCCTCTTTTAGTTTAGTTTGATAATCGTAAGAAATATTTTGCAATTTACATCCTCCGCACAAACCAAAATGTTCACATTTAGGATCAACTCTAAATTTTGAATATGAGTGATAGTTAACAATATTACCTAAATAATAGTTTTTCTTTTTTCTGTAGGTTTTAATATCAACTATATCTCCAGGAACTCCGTTCTTAACCATTAAAACTATTCCTTCATCTGATTTAGCAATAGTCTGACCCCTAGATCCAATATCAAATATTTCAACAGATTCAAATAATTTATTTTTTGACATTTGGCAAATTTAAAATGAAAAAATAGATATTATTAATTATATTTAAATTATTCCAATAAAAAATTATCATATGAATAAAGTTATAAAATATACTCTGTTGTTTTTTCTTTTGTTTTCTTTTAACAATAGTTTTTCGCAAAAAAATAAAAAGGACTCAAAAAATGAGTCAAGTCATTACTCAGGTTTAAAATTTAGATCCCTTGGTCCTGCTTTTATGTCTGGAAGAATTGCCGAAATTGCAATTAATCCTGAAAATGAAAACGAATGGTATGTTGCTGTAGGATCTGGTGGTGCATGGAAGACCGTCAATGCGGGAACAACTTGGGAACCTCTCACAGATAACCAGTCTTTTTATTCAACAGGAAGTATTACAATTGATCCAAATAATACTAGTACTATTTGGTTGGGTACAGGTGAGAATGTTGGTGGAAGACACGTGGGTATAGGTAAAGGTGTTTTTGTTACAAAAGATGGTGGAAAAACATGGAAAAATAAAGGTTTAAATAATTCGGAACATATATCAAAAATTATAGTAAATAAAAAAGATTCAAATATAGTTTTTGTTGCCTCTCAAGGCCCACTTTGGTCAAGTGGTGGTGAAAGAGGACTTTACAAGTCTATTGATGGTGGTAGCAATTGGAATTTAGTTCTCAGTGTAAATGAGTGGACTGGAGTAACTGACGTGGTTGTGGATCCAAGAGATGAGAATATTATGTATGCTGCCACTTGGCAAAGACACAGAAATGTTGCAGCTTATATGGGTGGAGGAGTAGGAACAAAACTATTTAAAAGTACAGATGGAGGTGATTCCTGGAGACAATTAAAAACTGGTTTACCAACTGGGAAACTTGGTAAAATAGGTTTGGCTATCTCTGAAATAAATCCTGATGTATTGTATGCTGCTATTGAACTTGATCGAAGAAAAGGAGCTGTTTACAGATCATCAAACGGAGGAGAAAGTTGGAAAAAAATGTCCGATACAGTTTCTGGCGCTACTGGACCACATTATTATCAAGAATTAGTCGCTTCTCCTCACCATTTTGACAAAATTTATTTAATGGATGTTAGAGTTCAAGTTTCTGATGATGGTGGAAAAACTTTTTATAGAATGAATGAAAGAAACAAGCATTCTGACAATCATTCTATGACATTTAAGAAAAACGACCCTAACTATTTGCTTGTTGGAACAGACGGTGGAATTTATGAATCTTTTGATGATTCAAAATCATGGAAATATGTTAATAATCTTCCTCTTACTCAATTTTATAAACTAGCTGTGGATGATTCCTATCCTTTTTACAATATTTATGGAGGAACTCAAGATAATAATACACAAGGAGGACCAAGTAGAACTTTTAGGTCTAACGGAATTGTAAATAGCGACTGGTTTGTTTTATTGGGTGGAGATGGACATCAACCTGCAACTGAACCTGGAAATCCAAATATAGTTTATGCTCAGTCTCAGCAAGGTAACCTTCATAGAGTTGATAGAACAACAGGCGAAGCTATTTTTATAAAGCCATATTCAGGAATTGATGAAGATTATGAAAGGTTTAATTGGGACTCTCCAATACTTGTAAGCTCACACGATCCAAAACGTTTGTATTTTGGTTCTCAAAGGGTCTGGAAATCTAGCGACAGAGGTGATAGTTGGACCCCTATTTCAAAAGATTTAACAAAAAATGAGGAAAGGTTATCATTGCCAATAATGGGAAAACAGCAGAGTTGGGATTCTGCTTGGGACGTTTATGCTATGTCAACATATAACACAATAACCTCATTAAGTGAATCCGTATTGAATCAAAATATTTTATATGCTGGAACTGACGATGGATTAATTCATTATACTAAGGATGGAGGTTCGTCTTGGGCGTCCATCACTGTGGATAAGCTTCCAGGAGTACCTAATTCTTCTTTTGTAAACGATATTAAAGCAGACCTTCATAATGATCAAATTGCATACGTAGCATTAGATAATCATAAATTTGGAGATTATAGTCCATATTTATATAAGACTTCAAATGGAGGCAAGTCATGGAAGCCTATTATTAATGGTTTACCTGAAGATAATTTTGTTTGGCGAATTGTTCAAGATCATGTTGATCCAAATTTACTTTTTTTAGCTACTGAGTATGGTTTGTATTTATCAAATAATCAGGGAGATAAATGGACTAAATTTTCAACTGGACTTCCTACCATTTCAATTAGAGATTTAGCAATTCAAAAAAGAGAAAATGATTTAGTTGTAGCAACTTTTGGTAGAGGTTTTTATGTTTTAGATGATTATTCACCTTTAAGAAAATTAAATCAAAAAAATAGCAATGAGCATTTACTATTTGATGTTAAAGAGGCTTTGCAATATAATCCTATAAGACCAGGAACATCAAGTCAAGGATCGTCTTATTTTCAATCTAAAAACCCACCATATGGAGCAGTTTTTACTTACAACTTGCCTAAATCTTATAAATCTTTAAAATCTTTAAGATCTAAGGAAGAAAAAGAATTAGATAAGTTAAACAAAGATGTACCATTTCCAGGGTGGAAAAATTTAGATAAAGAAATTAATGAGATTAAATCAAAAATAATATTGGAAGTTAGAGATGAAAAAGGGGATTTAGTAGATCGAATTAACGGTTCAACTAAAAAAGGTATTAATAGAATTTCATGGAATCTCACTAAACCTTTACCAATTACAATGAATTCAAATTCTAGAGGATCCAGACTAACCCTGTCAGTTAATCCAGGAAAGTACTCTGTTCATCTTTTAGAATTAGTTAATGGAGGTGTTAATGAATTAACAGAGAGTAAAACTTTTGATATCAAAAGAATCAGAAAGAATGTATTAGAGAATCCTTTAACCTCCAAAATTGATGAATATATATTGGATTTACACAAATTTGAAATTCAGTATTCAACTATGATTTCTGATTATATTAAATCTAAGAACAAACAATCTACTTTTGAAAATATATTAAGATTTGTAAAAAATATTGATAATGATCTGTTAACTAAATTAAAAGAGTTAAGAGATCATATGAACTCAATTGATGTCTTACTATATGGAAATAAATCTAAAAAAGAAATAATGGAAAAAGATGTTCCTCAAATTTCACAGCGCCTTGGAATTGCAAAAAGAGGATTTAATGATTCGTATGGTCCTACTAAGAATCATATGAATAGTTTTGATATTGCAAAAACCCAGTGGAATAGTATTTCACCTCGAATTGAAAAATTTATTAAAGAAGTTAATTATTTAAGCAAAGAGCTAGAACAATTAGGAGCTCCTAAAATTCTAGATTAGTATACTTGTTAACCAATAAATCTACAACCAAATTATAGGATTTTATTCCTTTAGTTTGGTTGTTTGCTTTTAAAAATAAATCGTATACTTTTTTGAAATAAGTTTCGAATGGATTGTCATATTTTTTCCATTCTTCTCCAGCCTCCTTATAATTTTTTAAAACACCAATTTTTATAGTTGCCAATAACTGTTTATATAACTTTTTGTCAATAATGTATATTTCATTAATTAAATATTTTAATCCTTGAGAATACCCACTGTATTGAATGTGTTTATTTTCTGATTTAATAGTAGATATTATTCCAATATAGTTTGCTTCATCCTCAGCAGAATATCCAAGTTGGTGACCAATTTCATGGCAAATTGTAGTTGGAACATTAATAGTAGGAATATTGTAATTAATTTGAGCTTCTAGTGTAAATGGATTTATATATCCACCAAAGCCCATATAAGAAATAGGAGTACTAAAAATTGATTTTTTTATTTTTAAATCTAAATTTTTGTTTTTAACGAAAGCTGTTTTCTTGATAGATTTTATTGATTCTTTTTCAATATCAAAATTTAGATTATCGTATTTTACACTAATAGTATCATTAATTGAAAGAATATTGTGTAAATCATTAGTTTTAGTTATAAAAAAATTAGTTGTTTCTAAAAGTTCATTAATTGAATAACTTTTATAATTATTTGCTTTATTTTTTAAAGGAACTCTATAATAATTTAACCCCCATTGTAAATTAAAAACAACATAAAAAAATAAAAATGCAACTATCGTTTTGGTTATTAATCGTCGTCTGGTTTGATTTTTTTTTATTAAAAATCTATAAAATAAAAAGGGAGTTATTATATACAATATGTCTCCAACTGAAAAAGAAATTTTGTTAACTATTGTAAGACTTAAGTTTGAAATAATTTCGTAAAAAAATGTTGAATAGAGTTTTTCTACAAGTTCTTGTTTACTTTTTATTATATAAATTAATAAGGAAAAAATAAATAGGATAATTAAGTTCTTATTTTTTTTTAAAAACAAATAAGTAGTCATTAATTATTTCATTTCAACAATTTCAACTTCAAATATCAAATTTGATTTTGCAGGTATTTGAGGTTCTCTACCTATTTCTCCATATGCCAAATGATATGGAAGAAACAACGTAGCTTTATCACCAATATCAAGTAGTTTTAAACCTTCTTTAAACCCTGGGATCATAGCATCCTTAGGACCTACTCTAGCTTCAATAGGACTATATCCATTGGCATTTTTTTTAGCAATATTCACTGATTGGTATTTTTCAGCAACTTCTAGAATACTAGTATCTAATAATGTTCCGTCTTCAAAATATACCGCATAATGTGTCATAATAATTTTATTATCATCAACTTTTATATTGTCTTTTCCTTTTGAAGTAATTGTGTACTGTAAACCAGAATTGGTTTTTATTGAGTACTCTTTCTCAGCTTCATGAGCCACTTTTTTACCAATTTTAACATTTTTTAATTCTTCAGCTTTTTTATCTTCAAGGATTTTATCTTCTTTAAAATGATTTGAAAATATTTTTGGGGCATTGAATCTTTTAGCATCCCTACCATTTCTGATTATTGTCACAGATTTAATAGTATCGTTTTGTTCAATAGAATCGACTATTTCTTGCCCTTTTACCACTTTTCCAAATACAGTATGTTTACCATTTAACCAAGGTGTTTCTTTATGCGTTATAAAAAATTGACTTCCGTTAGTTTTTGGTCCAGAGTTAGCCATAGATAAAATGCCTGGACCGTCATGTAAAAGATTTTCACTGAATTCATCCTTGAAATTGTATCCTGGACCACCTCTTCCAGTTCCAGTTGGATCACCACCTTGAATCATAAAATTTTCTATAACTCTATGGAAAATTAGTCCATCGTAATATTTTTTGTTCTTAAATTGATCGTCTACATCTTTATTTTTTCCTTCACTTAATGAAACAAAATTAGCGACTGTTACAGGTGTTTCTTTAAATGTTAAATCAATTAAAATATCACCTTTATTTGTTTCTAATTGCGCATAAAGTCCATCATTTAAGTCAGGGTGAGTACTTACACATGAGGAAGAAATAGAAACGATTAAAAATATAAGAATGTAGTATTGTTTTTTCATTTTATAATAATTTGTTTTTATAGTTAGGTATGACTTTTAAAAAATGTTCAATTGCTTTTTTAGCACTTCCCTTAAATCTTCCGCCAGATGCGTTAATGTGACCTCCTCCGTTAAAATTTTCTTCAGCAAATTTATTGCATGGGAAATCTCCAATTGACCTAAAAGATATTTTTACATTATCATCATCATTTATGTCTTCGATGAAAATAGCACAAAAAATAACATCTTTTAGAGATAGTCCATAATTTACAATTCCCTCAGAATCACCTTTTTTATAATCAAACCTTTCTAAATCAACTCTATTTATATACATATATGCAGTTGCATAACTTTTTAGATGAGTTAGGTTATTTAAGGCTGAACCTAATATATTTAATCTGCTTTTTGAAGAATCATTGTAAACCTTATTATAGATTTTACTATTATTAATTTTATTTTTCAAAAGATCAGAGACAATTTCATGAGTTCTTGAACTTACTGAACTGTATTGAAAAGATCCTGTATCTGTCATTATTCCAAGATATAAACAAGTAGAAATATCCTTATCAATTAGTTTTTTATAATTTAAAGACATGAAAATTTCATACAATAATTCACAAGTTGATCCAATATCAGGGTGAGAAAAAATTAAATCAGCATAATTTTTGGGATTTTGATGATGGTCAATCATCACTATGTTTGAACTAGCTTTAGTAATAATATTACCAAGATCGCCAATTCTGTTAAGATCATTAAAATCTAAAGTAAAAATCAAATCACATTCATTAATGATTTTTTCACCAATCTTGGGGTTGTCTTCAAAATAGACTATTTCCTCAAAAGATGGTGTCCAGCTGTAAAAATCTGGAGCTGTATTTGGGCTTAAAACAATAGAGGTTTTTTTAAGTTTTTTAAAAATACAATGAAGAGCGAGACAACTTCCTACTGCATCTCCATCAGGATTTGTATGAGGAATAATAACAATATTATTACTGTTATCAATCAATTGTTTTAACTTGTTTGTATTCTCAAATTTCATAAATTCAAATATAATCATTCCAACTAGATGAATTAACTAAAATTTACAGTCAATTTTGTACATTTGATTTAAACATTAGTGAATTGAAAGTAAATTTTTTTAAGCTTAATAAAAATAAAAAATTCAATTACAGGACTAGATATCTCAAAGATGAGTCCTATAATAACATTTATGAGCTTGATTCAGTTTATCAAAAACAAAAAAGAATCAGAAGTTCTTATGATGTTTCATCTCAATGGAGTGAAGAAAGGTTGATGTATAGAAATCGTTCTAACAGCTCTATTTCCAAAACTTTAATTTTTATAGTTTTAATTCTTGTTTTTGTATTTCTTTACATTATAGATTTTGATCTTTCTATATTTATTTAAATTTTAATATGAGTATAATTAAATTGCTGCCTGAAAATGTAGCAAATCAGATTGCTGCTGGTGAAGTTGTTCAAAGACCATCTTCTGTGGTTAAAGAACTTTTAGAAAATTCAATTGATAGCGGGGCGACAATAATAAAATTAAATATCAAAGATGCTGGAAAAACTCTTATTCAGGTAATTGATAATGGAGTAGGAATGTTAAAGGAGGATTTAAAGGTTTGTTGTCTTAGGCATTCAACCTCCAAAATTAAAAATTCAAATGATTTATTTAATTTGAAAACTATGGGATTTAGAGGTGAAGCACTTTCTAGTATATCGTCCGTAAGTCAAATTTCCATAATATCTAAAAAAAACAATAAAGATGATCTTGGTTATGAACTAAAAATTGATGGAGGCAAAGAGAAGTCTTTTAAAGAAACTCTGTCAAACATTGGAACCTCAATTTCTGTTAAGAATTTATTTTTTAATGTTCCTGCAAGAAGAAATTTTTTAAAATCTGATAATGTTGAGATAAAACATATTATTGATGAGTTTCACAGAGTTGCATTAATAAATAATGATATTAATTTTATCTTTTCTAACAATGGAAATGAACTTTTTAATCTTAATAAATCAATATTTAAAGAAAGAATTATAAGAGTTTTTGGAAATACTACTAATCAAAAATTAATTCCAATTAATGAAAGTACCGAAATAGCTAACATTAATGGATTTGTGTTTAAGCCTGATTATTCAAGAAAAACACGATCATCTCAATTTTTCTTTGTTAATGGAAGATTTATTAAAAATAATAGATTACACCACGCTGTAAAAACTGCTTACAAAGGTCTAATTCAGGATGAGTTGCATCCTTCGTATTTTCTAAAAATTGAAGTCCCTCCAGAATCTATTGATGTAAATATTCATCCTAATAAAACTGAAATCAAATTTGATAATGATCAGTCAATTTATGCTATTTTGATTTCATCAATAAAACATAGTTTAGGACAGTTTAATATTGCGCCAACAATTGACTTTGATAGTAATGTAAATTTAAACACACCATATGATTACAGAGAAAAATCAGCTAAAATTCCAAAAGTTGAATATGATAAAGCTTTTAATCCCTTTGATAATCTAAAAGATACTGTTAATGTCAAGTCTGAGGATCTTATTTACGAAAGTTTAGATAATTCAAATTTTGTTTTTCAAGAAAATAAAGAGTTTAATTTTGCTGAAATTAATTCTCTTCCTGTTTTTCAATTAAATACAAAATATTTAATCACTAAAACAGGATCAGGAATAATTATAATCAACCAGAAAAGAGCTCATCAGCGTATTTTGTACGAAAGTTTTTTAAAAGAGTTGTCAAACAAAACTAATCCAACTCAAACATTGTTGTTCCCATTAAAATTAGAGTTTGATAAAGAAGAGTTAAGGCAATTAAAAATAATTAAAAACTCTTTGATGCATTTAGGTTTTGAATTTAAAGAGTTTAAAGGCAATTTTATAGAAATTTCTGGAGTTCATCCTCTGCTGAACAAAGCTAACACAGATAAATTATTTAAAGATTTTTTGAGTTTCAGTAACTTCGATAATAAAAATTTAAGTCATACCTTAAACGACATGTTGGCTAAGCTTTTGTCAAAACATACGTCTATTAACTCAAATGAAGAAATTAACAATAAATTACAGGAGTCTTTGGTAAATGATCTATTTGCATGTAAAGACCCGAATGTTTGTCCCTTTGGCAAGCTTATTTACAAAGTAGTATCTACTCAAGAAATTAATACTTTTTTTAAATGAGATCGATTCCTGAAACTATAAAGCAGCTTATTATTATCAATGTAATATTCTATTTTGGTTCCCAATTTATTGGAAATTTAAGTTATGATATTCTAGCATTACATTATTATGAAAACGAAAAATTCTTAATTTCTCAGTTTATAACACACATGTTTATGCACGGCAGTCCATCACATATTTTATTTAATATGTTCGGTTTATGGATGTTTGGCTCTCCTCTGGAGCAAATGTGGGGAAGACAAAAGTTTTTATTTTTTTATATCTCTTGTGGATTAGGTGCTGCATTGCTACAAATGTTGGTTTATTACTCACAGATACAAAATCTCTATCAAGTAATTGAGTTAAATAATTTATCTCTAAGTGAGCCTCAGCTTATTTTAAACTTCATGAGTGAAAGAGATTATAGTAATGCTATAACCGCCTTTAATAGTGTAATGGTTGGTGCTTCTGGAGCTATCTATGGGGTTTTGGTTGCTTTTGCATTCTCATTCCCAAATTCAAAGCTTATGCTCTTATTTTTACCCTTTCCAATTAAAGCTAAATTTTTTGTTCCATTACTTATATTGATTGATTTATTTTTTGGTATTTCATCATTTTCTGTGGGTCCGATAGCTCATTTTGCTCACGTTGGCGGTGCTATTATTGGTTTAATTATGGTTTTGTATTGGAGAAAAAATCAGTTTAACGATAGAAGATGGGATTAATTAACGACTTAAATTACAATTTTAACAATTTGAATATTCTTCAAAAAATCATCGTTTTAATGATTATTTGTTTCATTGTCCCTTTTTTCATAAACACAATTTTCTTTCTTTTTGAGTTAAAACAAATTTCATTAATTAAATTATTTGATATATCACCTGATTTCTTTGATTTGTTATATAAACCATGGTCATTAATAACCTATGCTTTTTTTCATGCTGATCTTTGGCATTTAGCTGGAAATATGATAATACTATATTTGAGTGGAAGTATAGTCCTTGATTTATTTGGAAAAGAGAGATTTTTAAAAATATTTGTTCTAGGTATTTTCTTTGGAGGATTGACATATTTAGTTAGTTACAATCTATTCCCTGTTTTTAACAATACTAAGTCTTCAATGATAGGCGCCTCTGCTGGAGTAATGGCAGTATTTATATTTTTATCATCATATAATCCTGATTTAAAAATTAGGCTCTTTTTTATTGATGTCAGGATAATATACATAGCTATATTTTTAATAATATTAGATGTAATACAAATTCCATCTGGAAATTCTGGTGGTCATTTAGCTCACCTTGGGGGAGCATTCATTGGGTACTTCTATAACAATAAAATTGCTAAAGGAGAAGATATTGCAGATTGGATAATTAAATTCTATAATTTTCTTTTTTTAAAAAGAAAAAACAATAAATTATATAAAAAACCATCTCAAAAAAAATATCGGAAATCTAACAATCAAAAGGAAATTGATTCTATCTTGGATAAGATTAGTAAATCTGGATATGACAGCTTAACAAAACATGAGAAAGAAACTCTATTTAAAGCAGGAAAGAAGTGAAATTTAATCAGAGTAAATCTTTCTTTTCTAAGTTTTTATTTTTTATAAATATTATTGTTGGTTTTTTAATTGGAGTGTGTTATTTCTTCAATAACTTTTATTCAGATTTTGTTTCTGATTATGCAATAATTAGTGTTTTTTTTCCCATAATATTCATTATTAATTTTTTATTTTTTATTTACTGGTTAATAAGGTTTGACTTGAGGTTGATTTATTCCTTATTTTTTATAGTTTTATTTACAAACAATCCTGTTTTTATTATAAAATCAAAAAAAAAAGAAGAGTCTAAGGATTCATTTCACCTAATGAGCTATAATGTAAGATTGTTCAATCATTATAAGTGGTTAAAAACAGATTCAATTCCAGAAAACATTTCAAATTATATTAAAATTAACCAACCAGACATTCTTACACTTCAAGAATATCATAATGATTACGAAAAATTATTTAATCAATATCCTGAAAAATATTTTGGTTTAAATGGTGAAAATGTTGGATTAGCTATTTTTTCAAAGAAAAAGTTTTTAAATAAAGGAGCCCTAGAAGATGAAAATGGACGTTTACTGGCTATTTATATAGATTTTATTGAAAAAGAGGATACTTTGAGGATTTATAATTTACATTTAAAATCTTACAATTTAGATATACTTAAATTAAAAGCCGATAAGAAATCTTTAAAAGAGATTTTAAATAAGACTGGGAATGCATATAAAATTCAAAACAATGAAATTGACTTATTTATTAAGCATGTAAAAACTAGTCCTTACCAAAACTTGATTTCAGTAGACTTAAACAATACACCTTATACTTATGTTTACAAAAAAATAAATAAAAATTTTAAAGATTCTTTTGTTGAAAAGGGTGGTGGTTTTGGTTCAACATACGGTTTTGGATTAATTCCAATTAGAATTGATTACTTATTTGTTTCGCCATCAATTAATGTTGATTACTTCAAAATTCATGACATATATATGTCAGATCACAAACCAATAAGTGTTTTTTTAAATATTTAAACTTATAGTTTATAAAATAAATGTTAAAACACTGGATAACATTACTTTAAATATAAAAAAAACTAAACGAACATCCTCCATAATTCCTAGATTTTTCAAAATTTGGATGTTCACTAATGTTAATTTTTTCTGAATGTTCAATAATTAATGAACCTTCAATATTTAATAAGTTTTTACTAAATATTTCATTAATAATTTTTAAATACTCATTTACTGCAAAGTCATAAGGGGGGTCAAGAAAAATTATGTCAAATTTATGTTTTGTATTTTTTATGAACTTAAATGCATCTGATTTTATAACTTTTATATTCATACCTAAATTAATAGATGTTTGTTTTATAAAGTTTGTACATTTTATGTTTTTATCAATACTATATATTTTGAGTGCTCCTCTAGATGCAAATTCATAACTAATATTACCAGTTCCACTAAATAAATCAAGAATCTTTAGATTTTGAATTTCATAATTATTTTGAAGTATATTAAATAATGCTTCTTTTGATTTATCTGTTGTTGGTCTTACAGGAAGATTTTTTGGTGCAATAATTTTCTTTCCTCTGTTATTTCCTGAAATTATCCTCAAAATTGTTAACTTTTGCTATGTTTAATTAATAATTTCATCAGTTACTTCGATATGTTTTATGAACTTTCTTAAATACTCAAATTCAACTGATTTTAATTTATTTTCTCTTAAAAAAGTGATTTTAGTTTGTGAATTAACGACTTTTACTTGTTTGGTGGCAAATAGTATATAATATAGTAGATCTTCTTTAGTTTGATACTCAAATGTATTTGAGTAGTAAAGTTTTTTACCCTTAAAAATAACTAAATTGAGAAGGTTGTGATTTATACTTGCATAAAATGAAATGCAATTTTGGCAATCAATTTTTTTATAAACCTTCTTAATAAATAAGGTAGAATAATGATAGAACTCAAATGATCCGAAAATATCAATTAAGTAGTTGTTAATATTTATATATGGAACATAAATATTTTTAGCATTTAACTCTGTCAAATCATCAACTTCAGAAGTATCATTATTAAAAATCTCAGAGTTATATTTTAAATATTCAATCGATAATTTTTTATTGAAAATCTCATCAGGAACTAGAACTGATAATTTATTATTAACAATAAGTTTAACATCTAAAACATTTTTGATATTAAAATCAAGTAAACTCTTTTTAATATTGTCCAATAAAATATCTGTACTGTTGTTTCCTGAAAACTGGGTATTTAAGGATTGTTTTAATTCATTGTCAGTCGAACTTAACAAGTAAATATTCAGTTCCTGTAAACTAACTGAAATTATGAGGGTTGAGCTTTTATTAAGTATTTTATTTTCTTGCGATTGCATCATAGGTTGTTGGCCAATTTCCATTGGTGCTAACCTCAGTCAATGAACCTAAAACTAAATCAGGACCATTTACACCATCGACAGACATTAAGGCTTTCTCCTGCTTAAGAAGATCTTTATTTTGATCGTACAATATTGCATCTTTAGAAATTCTAACTTCAAATACAGGTACGTTATAACCATTTTTGTCAATTATATCAGCTTTGATTGAGAAGGTTTTATCAATACCATCAATTGGAACTTCTGCCATTGTTTTATATCTATCAGAATCTCCAAATAATGAGTCTTTAACAGATGCAAATCCTAATGTGTCTATGACGATAATCTCTTGTAGCATGTCAATTCTATAAACCCTATCATATTTCATATAACTAGAATCTCTTTTTTGAATAAGGGTATATTGTGCAGAGTCTATAAACTTAATTAGACCATCAAAATTATCAGCATATACTCCATTGACAGTTTTATAAGCAATTTGTGCATTTCTAATATCTTTTAACTTGTCAATTACTTTTAGATATCTTTCCGTCTTTACTTCATTAAATTTAATTGGTGCATTTATTGAGTTGTAAACTTGGTAAGCAAATACTAATATCAAAACCCAAAGAAATGCTTCAATTGATCTCTTGTAATTTGATATAAAATCTGTTGTTTTTGATAAGAATCCCATTGATTATTTAATTATATTTAACAAAGCTACAATTTTTTTTGAAGCACCAAAATACATTACATTTTCTAATCTACAATGAATTTTAATGATTTTTCAACACTACTGATTAACAAATTTTCATTTAATCCTACAGATGATCAGAAAAAAGCAATTATTTCTATTAGTCAGTTCTTAATTTCAGATAAGAATACAAGCTTATTCATTTTAAAAGGATATGCTGGAACAGGGAAAACCACATTAATGAAAACATTGGTAGACAATGTAAAAATTTTAAACTATAATGTATGTTTGCTTGCTCCTACTGGAAGAGCAGCTAAGGTTTTATCAAACTATACAAATAAAAACTCATACACTATTCATAAAAAAATTTATTTTTCCTCTGTTGATAAGTTTGGTAAGTTTCAAACAAAATTAAAAACTAATAAAATAAAAAACTCCCTATTTATTATTGATGAAGCTTCTATGATTTCAGATTCCACCAATTCATCTGATTTATTTACAAGAAAATCGTTATTAACAGATATTTTTAAGTATGTTGATTTTAATAATAACTCAAAAATAATTTTTTTGGGAGATACAGCTCAGCTTCCCCCTGTAAAACAGGAGATTAGTGTAGCTTTAAATTCTGATTTCATTAATAATACTTATAAATTAAAATGTTTAGAATCTACCTTGAGTCAGGTAGTTAGACAGTCTAATAACTCTGGAATATTAGTAAATGCTACTGAGATTAGAAAAAATATTTTTAATAATATTTTAAATTTTGATTTTCAATTTTTTGATGATGTTCAAATTCTTACAGATGGTTACGAAATTCAAGAAAAAATAGAATCTTCTTATAACATTAATGGATCAAATAATACTATCATTATAGTAAGATCTAATAAGCGTGCCAATTTGTATAATCAACAGATTAGAAAAACCATATTGTTTAATGAGAATTTAGTTTCTGTGGGCGATCTACTAATAATTACAAAGAATAATTATTTTTGGACTTCAGAGGAGCATAATATTTCCTTTTTAGCTAACGGAGATATAATTGAAGTTTTAGAAATTAATTCAATTAAAGAGTTGTATGGGTTTAAGTTTGCAGAAGTAAAAATCAAAATGGTCGATTATGCCAATGAACCAGTAATAGATACCGTTATATTGTTAGACACATTAAACTCAGAGGCTCCGTCACTAAGTTATGAGCAATCAAATAAATTATATAACGAAGTTCAAAAAGATTATACTAATCTAAAATCAAAATACAAGAGATTTATTAAAACAAAGGAAAACCCTTTTTTTAATGCCTTAAATGTAAAATTTTCCTATGCCCTTACTTGTCACAAGTCTCAGGGAGGTCAGTGGCCTACTGTTTTTATTGAAAAGCCTTATTTAAAAGATGGAGTTGATATTGATTATTTGAGATGGCTTTATACAGCAGTCACCAGAGCAGAAAACAAATTATATTTGATAGGCTTTTAAAATTTAAATGTATTTTTGAGTCAAAACTATCGCTTTGAAAATTATTGCAATGATTCCAGCCAGATATGACTCTAAAAGATTGCCAGGAAAGCTGATGATGGATCTTAACGGTAAATCTGTTATAAAAACCACTCTGGAAAATATTGTAAACACAAATTTATTCGATGCCGTGTATGTTGTTACCGATTCTCAAATTATATATGATCATCTAAAACAGTTTCACCATAATGTTTTAATTAGTAATAATGAACATATCTCAGGATCTGACAGAATCGCTGAGTTTGCTCAAGAAATGGAGGTTGATATCATAATTAACGTTCAAGGTGATGAACCCTTTATCGATACTAAGAGTATAAGAAAACTAATTGATGTTTTTAGCAATGGTGACAATAAGAAAATTGACTTAGCTTCACTAATGGAAGAAATTAAGGATGAATCTGAAATCAATGACCCAAATACTGTCAAAGTAATTGTAGATTCAAACAATTTTGCTATTTATTTTTCTAGACATTCTATTCCTTACAATAAATCAAATAAAGAAATTAAGTATTACAAACATATAGGGGTTTATGCTTTTAGAAAAAATGCTTTGATTGAATTTTACAATTCAGCTCCTAGTAGATTAGAAACCATTGAAAATTTAGAACAATTAAGATATTTGGAAAAAGGAAAAAATATTAAAATGGTTCTTACCAATTTTGGTTCAATAGGGATTGATACAATGCAAGATCTTAATAAAGCCAGATTACACAATGATAAAAATTAGAAGATTTATTTTTTTTAAAATATTCAAGTGGAAAATTATTGGAAATACTGATTTTCCAAAAAAATGTGTCTTAATTGCTGCTCCACATACTCATTGGATAGATTTTTTTTTAGCAATTTTTGCAAGAAGTTTATTTGTCCAAAAAAACGTGAGTTTTATTGGTAAAAAAGAACTATTTAAATTTCCATTAAACTACTTTTTAAAGTGGTTAGGTGGTATGCCGGTAGATAGAGGAAGTCACTCAAATAGTGTTGACTCAATTGCTGAAATATTTAACAAAAAAGAAACTTTTATTCTTGGAATTTCTCCTGAGGGAACAAGAAAAAAAGTTGATAAATGGAAAACAGGTTTTTATTACATTGCTAAAAAGACAAAAGTTCCTATAGTTAGCGCCGCATTAGATTTTGAAAATAAGAAAATTTTAATTTCTAAACCATATCATTTGACTAATGATATTGAAAAAGACATGATTAATTTAAAGAGTTTTTTTGAAGGTATTAAGGGGAAAATTCCAGAATATTCTTAATTCATATTATGAAAAACATTTTGCACGTCATCATCTTCCTCAATTTTTTCAATTAAAATATTAACTTCTTCTTTTTTTTCTTCATTTAGTTCTTTCATTTGCTTTGGAATTCTTTCAAATTCTGAGGATATAATTTCGATTTCTTGACTTTCAAGTTCTTTCTGAATTTGTCCATAATTTTCAAAAGGAGAGTATAATATTAAACCATCATCTTCTTTTAAAACCTCATCAACCCCAAAATCAATAAAATTTAATTCCAATTCTTCTAAATCGATTTCAGTTTTTATTTTGAAGCTACATACTCTATCAAACATGAATTCAACTGAACCAGCAGTACCAAGATTTCCACCATATTTATTGAAATAACTCCTAATATTAGCGACTGTTCTATTATTATTGTCACTTGCAGTTTCAACAATTATTGCAATTCCACAGGGACCATATCCTTCGAAAAGAATTTCCTTAAAATTTCCAGTTGATTTATCTGAGGCTCGCTTAATTGCTCTTTCGATGTTATCTTTTGGCATATTTGCTGCCTTTGCATTTTGAATTACAGCTCTAAGTTTTGAGTTAGATTCAGGGGAGGATCCACCTTCCTTAACTGCCATTACAATATCTTTTCCAATTCTTGTAAAGGTTTTGGCCATTGCAGACCATCTTTTCATTTTTCTTGCTTTTCTAAATTCAAATGCTCTTCCCATATTTAAATAATTAAAGTTAGTAAAATCATTTTATGTAATTTCTTTTATTACTGAATTGTAACTAAAGTTTAAATAATTTGGAAATTTATTTGTTTTAGACATGAGAGATAAATATCTATTTTCATTTGTGGTATAAACGTATTTGAAATTACAACTTTCGGGATTTAATTTAGATATAATTAGTTTGATTAATTCCTCATGGTTTATCAAATCTTTTGATCCATGGTGAAATATGCCAGAAAGATTTCTACTAATAATGTAATGAAGTTGTTTTGAAAGATATTCTTCAGAATTGATGTTTATTATTAGATTAGGAAATATCTCTATCGAATTTGAGTTCTTTAAATCTTTTTTTAATTCATGCAGTCTTTTTGATTTTTTACTAAAAATTATAGCAGATCTATTAATTGACCAGTTTTTATTATTCATTCTTAACAATTTATTTTCAACATGAACATTAAATCTTCCATACACGCTTGTTGAGAAAGTTTTATCATTCTCAAATGAAGGGTAGTTTACAAATGAATCAAAAACATTTGAAGATGAAATGAACATTAATTTAGATTTGTATTTTTCACAATGACTAATTATTTTTTCAAAAAAAATGACTTGAGAATTAAAGTTTCCTTTAAGGGCTGTGATGATAATATTTGGTTTAAGATTTTCTAGAATTGTGGAAGGATCCTGGTCTACATCATAATAAATATATCTTTTGTTAGATTTAAACTTAGAGTTTGAATAATAAGTTGCGTATGAATCATAAAAAGGTTTTAATTCTTTGAAAATGGCTATACCTATTGAACTACTTCCTCCAAATATTAAAATCCTTTTCATTAATCAAATAAAAGGACGTTTGACTATTTCAGATTTAATTTTTTTATTTCTTATCTCAATATAAATTTCAGTTCCAATCTGACTGTGGGTAATTTTAATGTAGCCCATTCCTATTCCTTTTTTTAAAGTAGGCGACATTGTTCCAGATGTAACAATTCCTATATGATTATTATTTGAGTCAAAGATTTTATAATCTTTTCTTGGAATTCCTCTGTCAGTTAATTTGAACCCTATCAATTTTTTTTCAACCCCATTTTCTAAAGATTTTAAAATATTTTGTTTTCCAATAAAATCTTTATTGATCTTCGTTGCCCACTTCAGTCCAGCTTGAATAGGATTAATAGTTTCATCAATATCATTTCCATAAAGACAATACCCCATTTCTAACCTTAAAGTATCTCTGGCAGCTAATCCTATTGGTTTAATATCTAGGAAAGCTCCAGCTTCTAAAATCAAATTATATAGCTTTAAAGCATTTTCATTATTTACGTATAATTCAAATCCTCCAGAACCTGTATATCCTGTGGTTGATACAATTACATTTTTAACTCCTTCAATATCCAGGTTAACAAAAGAATAGTTTGTTAATTCATTTAAATTAAAAGAGGTAAGTTTCTGTAATACTTTAATAGCTTTTGGACCCTGAAGGGCAAAGAGAGATGTCTTTTCAGAGATATTTTCAAGTTTATTATTAAATTTTAAATTCTGTTTTTTTAGCCAATCCCAATCTTTATCAATATTTGCGGCATTAACTACAATCATATAATTGTCTTTATTTTTCTTGTAAACTATTAAATCATCAATTATTCCTCCACTTTCATTAATTAGACAATTGTATTGAGCTTTTCCATCAGTCATCATCAAAATGTCATTTGAACAAACGTAATTTAAAAAACTTGAAGCATTTTTTCCTGAAATTAAAAATTCTCCCATATGAGATACATCAAATATGCCTACTGAATTTCTAACCTTTAAATGTTCAATATTCACACCCTCAAATTGTACAGGCATATTGTAACCGGCAAACGGTACCATTTTTCCTTCAAATTCTAAATGTTTATCAAAAAGTATAGTGTTTTTCATGATCTATTTTAAGTTTACAAATTTCGAGTAAAATTAATTATCTTACAATAAAATTATTAAACACATATTAACATGAAAAAAATATTAACTCTTCTGTTGGTCTTTCCGATGATGTTACTATCTCAGGGAATTATGGGTGATAAAACTGAATTTAATAGACAAGACACACTTAGAGGTTCTATTACTAAAGAGAGATCATGGTGGGACTTAAATCGTTATCATTTGGATATAAGTGTAAAACCTGAGAAAAAATTCATATCTGGATCTAATAAGATTTTCTACACAGTTTTAGAGTCTTATAATGTGATGCAAATTGATCTTCAAACTCCTTTAAAGTTAACTAAAGCAATCCAAGATAATGCAGAGTTAGAAATTATCCATGACGGTAATGCCCATTTTATAAAACTTATTAAGGAACAAAAAATTGGATCTAAAGAAGAAATAATAGTTTATTATGAAGGAAATCCAAGAGTTGCAGTAAGAGCTCCATGGGATGGTGGTATTTCTTGGGAAAAAGATAAAAATGGAAATCATTTTATAGCATCTTCCTGTCAAGGCTTAGGTGCAAGTGTGTGGTGGCCTAATAAAGATCACATGTATGATGAGCCCGAAAGCATGCTAATGAGTGTTAATGTTCCAAAGGGACTTACAAATGTTTCTAATGGAAGATTAGTTAAAGTTGACGATATGACGGATTCAACAACATTTCATTGGGAAGTTGTAAATCCAATAAATAATTATGGAGTTAATATTAATATAGCAGATTACGTTAATTTTTCAGAGGTGTATGAAGGTGAGAAAGGTGATTTAGATATGGATTACTATGTTTTAAGCTATAATTTAGATAAAGCTAAAGTTCACTTTAAGGATGCTATAAAAACTATGCAGGCATTTGAACATTGGTTTGGACCATATCCGTTTTATGAAGATAGTTTTAAACTAGTAGAAACCCCATATTTAGGAATGGAACACCAAAGTTCTGTAACTTATGGAAATCAATACAAAAAAGGCTATTTGGGCCGTGATTTATCAGGAACTGGTTGGGGGTTAAAATTTGATTACATCATAATTCATGAAACTGGTCATGAATGGTTTGCCAATAATATTACTTATAAAGATATTGCTGATATGTGGGTTCACGAAGGTTTCACTACTTACTCTGAAAATTTATTTGTAGACTATCATTTTGGTAAAAAAGCTTCTTCAGAATATGTAATTGGAACAAGAAGGGGAATAAGAAATCAAAAACCAATTATTGGACCATATAATGTTAATAAAGGTGGTTCAGGTGATATGTATTCAAAAGGTGCAAATTTACTACACACCCTTAGGCAATTAGCTAATAATGATTTAAAGTGGAGAAATATTTTGAGAGGTTTGAATAAAGATTTTTATCATAAAACAGTTACTACTCAAGAAATTGAAAATTATATTTCTAAAAAAATGAAAATGAATTTAAAACCTTTTTTTGATCAATATTTAAGAGACATTAGAATTCCAGTGTTAGAACATAAATTAGAAGATGGTAAAATATTTTTTAAATGGAATAATGTTGTTGAAGATTTTGATATGCCAATAGATATAATAGTTACGGATCATGTTGCTGGTGAACAAAGCAAATCAAGAATATATCCAACTTTAAAATGGAAATCTAAAAAGTTGAAAGGAACTCTTGAAATCGACAATAATTATTATGTTGATTCAAAATATGTAGTCAAATAATTATGAATAAAGTTTTTAATTCATTTTCAATTTTATTTCTGACCTTATTCTCATGTAAGACTGATAATGTATCATCAATAAGTGCAGATGATTATGAAAAAGCATCATTTCATATGAGTAGAAGCTTAAATAAGCACCTTAATAACGTATTAACATATCAAAAATGGGATGATGAAGATATTTTTCATTATGGGGTTAGGTTTAAAGATAAAACTGATAGTTTTACAATTAATCTTAAATCATTAGAAAAAACTGACTACAACCATACAGCTAAAATTGACACCAAAAAAAATGTTCAAGTTGTTAAGAAGAATAGAAATGAATTTTTATCTCCTAATGGAAAATTAGCAGCCTACATAGAAGATTTTAATTTATGGATTAGAAATACGAAAACCGGAAAACGTATTCAATTAACTTTTGAAGGAGAAAAGGATTATGGATATGCTACCAATAATGCTGGTTGGATACAATCAAAGGGGCCTGTTTTAAAATGGAGTCCTAAATCTGACAAAATAGCAACATTTAGACAGGATGCCAGAGGAGTAGGTGAGATGTACCTTACTACTACAAATGTTGGACATCCAAAACTCCAAGCTTGGAAGTATGCTTTACCTGGAGATGAAAAAATATTTGAAATAGAGAGACTAATTATTGATATTAAATCAAAGAAAATCATAAAATTAAAAATGAAAAATGATTTTCAGAGATCGACAACTACTGATCACATTGCCGGAAGAGGAGGTGAGTTACTTGATACTCAATGGAGTGAAGATTCTTCAAAGTTGGCATTTATCTCATCATCTAGAGATCATAAGGAGGCACATTTACAAATTGCAGATTCAAAAACTGGAAATGTTTATTCTGTACATAAAGAAAATGTTGATACTTATTATGAGTCAGGTGTTAGATCTGAAAATTGGAAAGTGCTTT
>Ga0222719_10000313_pt1 | contig 49230 bp, 49 predicted proteins | sample C33_34DmetaG_FD_165039 | JGI IMG/M metagenome (GOLD analysis project Ga0222719, IMG submission 165039) | Estuarine water microbial communities from San Francisco Bay, California, United States - C33_34D | ecosystem: Environmental > Aquatic > Marine > Unclassified | place: USA: California...
AAAATCAGCCCCATACGATAAAAGAAAATCTCTTTTTTCTTGGGAAGAGGCAACAGCTATAACCTTTGCTCCAATAAACTTACCAATATCTACAGCAGCAAGCCCAACCCCTCCGGCAGCACCATGAACCAATAATGTTTCGCCCGATTTCAAATTACCTTTTGTAACCAAAGAAACGTAAGCAGTTAAATAAGCTACTGTATAAGTTGATGCTTGTTCCCAGCTAAGGCCTTTTGGTTTTTTTCTTACTTTAATTTTATCAACACATAATTCTTCAGAAAAGGAACCGGTAAAAGAACTAACAATAACTTCATCATTAATTTCAAAGTTTTCAACCCCTTTTCCCTTTTCTATGACAATGCCTGAAGACTCCATTCCTAAGACAAAAGGTACTTCAGGCTTATACTGATATAAGCCAGCAGTCATTAACAGATCAGGGAAGTTAACCGATGCAGACTTAACCTTGATTCTCACTTCATCAGGCTGAATATCTTCTCTATGAAAAGTTTCGACAGAAATATTTGAAAAATTATTAGATAACTTATGAACAACAACAGAACGATACATAATTATAATCCAATACCTCTTATTAAAAAATTAATACATTTTTCGGTATATTTATAGATATTAATTTTCTTCTGGGCAATCATTTCCTGAGCAACTGCATCGGTAATAGGGCGAATAACTAAAGCAAAAAGATCAACATCAAAATTGGGAAATATACCTTTTTTAATACCATCTTTAATTTCTTCTTTAAGGTAATCAATTTCTAAAATAATTTGAGGTGTATTAATACTAAAATTATTAACTAAATTATGATTGTTACTCATAATCATATATATCTCGGGCTTAGAAGAAACAAATTTAAAAAAACGCGTTACTTTTATTCGAAGAAAATCTTCAAAATTATTGGGCTGTGTATCATCAATTCTAATATTTTTACCAATCTCTTTTGCAAAATCATCAAAAATAGCGACCAGTACATCTTCTTTGGACTTAAAATAGTTATAAAAAGTACCAGAGGCTAATCCTGTTGAACGTATAATATCTCTAACAGTTGTTTCAGCAACACCTTTGGCAATAAAAACTTTAATACCAGCCTCTAAAATCAGACGACGATTTTTTGTTTTGTTTGTCTCCCTAACACCATCATTATAATTATTATCAGCTATCATATAATATCTAAAACCTTTTCAGGAGGCCTTCCAATAATCGCCTTATCATTACAAACAACAATTGGTCTCTCAATCAGAATTGGATTTTTTGACATCATATCAATTAAAAAATCATCGGTAAGACTCTTATCAGATAATTTTTTATTTTTATAAATATCTTCTCCCCTTCTTAATAAATCTCTTGCGGTATATCCTAATTTTTTTAATAAATTGGAAATTTCATTACTATCTAAAGGTGATTTTAGATATTCTATTATATCTATATCTAATTTTTTTTTGTTTAGTATTTCTAAAGTTTGACGTGATTTAGAACACCTAGGATTATGATATATCTTTACTTTCATTTAATTAACTTCCACCCCCACTGCTTCAGAAATATTTTTAAATCCGTCTTTTTCGATAAGATCGATAAGACCCCTATTTATTTCATTAATTAACTTTGGTCCCTTATAAACTAAACCGGTGTAAAGTTGAATTAAGCTAGCTCCATTTTTTATTTTTTTATAAGCTTTTTCAGCAGAGTCAACTCCGCCAACCCCTATTAAAGGTATTTTTCCTTCAGTACATTTATAAACCTTGCTCAACTTTCTGGTTGAAATATCAAAAAGAGGCTCCCCTGATAAACCTCCTTTTTCTTCACTACTTACAGATCCTCTAGAAATTGTAGTATTGGAAACAATTAGACCATCAATAGAGCTAGATAATACTTTTTCACATAAGATCTCTAAATCATCATGATTTATATCAGGTGAAATTTTAATTAGAATAGGTAGGTTAATTTCGGATGAATTTTTCTTCAACTGATCAATCTTATCTAAAAGTAAACTAAAGTTATCTATAACCTCAAGATCTCTTAGGCCAGGAGTATTTGGGGAAGAAATATTTATAGTCAAGTAGGATGCTGATGATGAAAAAAACTTTATTCCTGATAAATAATCATTAATAAAATCTTTGCTATTTTTATTAGCGCCAATATTTACACCAATGATATTATTTTCTCTTTTAAATAATCTTTCTTTTACAACTTTAAAACCTTCGTTATTAAATCCTAATCGATTAATAATTGCATCTTCATTTTTTAATCTAAACACCCTGGGTTTAGAATTACCTGACTGAGGAAGCGGGGTAACTGTACCAACTTCCGAAAAACCAAATCCTAGGTTGATAATATTATTTGGAACTTCAGAATTTTTATCAAATCCAGCAGCTAGGCCGACTGGATTTGTAAAATTTAAACCAAAGACATCGTAACTTAGTGATGGATGGCTAAAATTATTTTTTATTTGGTAAGTCTTTAAAAGATTAATTGTAATTCTATGAGCAACCTCAGCATCAAAATAAAAAAGTAAAGATCTTAGCGCAGGATAGAAAAACATAAATGATTCCTAATTATTTCAAATTTTACTTTAAACTATTAATCCAATTCAGAGAACCCTATGAAACATTATCCCTTATAAATGAAATAAGTGGTGTATCAGCAGGAAGCATGTTGATTTCAAAAAGTTCATTTGGACGAACCCATTTCAAATTTTGGTTTTCTTTAGGTTTTATAAACCCTTCCCATTCTCGACATAAATATAAAAAAATTATTACAGAAAATTCTCCATAATCAAATGTAGTAAAAGTTAATGGTGAAAAGCATGAATTGCTTATATCAACCCCAAGTTCTTCTTTTACTTCTCTTATTATACATTCATCAGGCAATTCATTGACCTCTAACTTTCCTCCAGGAAATTCCCAAAAACCCTCCATAAATTTATTTTTTGGCCTCTGAGCAATCAGAACTTTATTATCAACATCAACTAAGGCTATAGCAGAAACCATTTTTATCGGTAATTTTTTCATTTCAAAATAATTAGCTTCTATAATCTGCGTTAATTTTAATGTAACCCTCTGTTAAGTCGCAGGTCCATATTTGAGAAAAACCATTACCTAGACCAAGATTTATATCTAATAAAATATCCTTACCCTTCATATATTTTTTAGTTCTTGATTCTGAATATGATCTAGAAATTTCACCATCTTTTATAATGGTATTGCTACCTATCTTTAAGTTAATCTTTTTTGGGTTAATTTTTTCTTTTGTCTTTCCGATAGCCATTATAATTCTTCCCCAATTAGGATCTGATGCACCAACTGCGGTTTTTACTAGGGGGGAGTCAGCTATAGACCTAGCAATTTTCTTTGCTGAAGATGTATTTATTGCTCCAGAGACTTTAATTTGGATTAGCTTTTTTGCACCCTCACCATCTTTAATAATTTGAATTGCAAGATCATGCATTATTTCAGAAAAAGCCTCTCTAAATTTAGTTAATCTTGGATCACTTGTTCTAGAAATAATTCTTGAATTTTTATCATCCATAGCTTTTCCAGTCGCAAATACCAAAACTGTATCGTTAGTTGATGTATCGCTATCAACAGTAATTGCATTAAAACTATTTCTTAATTCAATATTTAAAAGTGTTTGAAGAACTGTTTTATCTATTAAAGCATCCGTAAAAATAAAGGCCAACATTGTTGCCATATTAGGTGCTATCATTCCAGAACCCTTAGCTATTCCAACTACAGAAACTTCTTTGTTGTCGATGATTATTTTTTTCCCAATTGCTTTTGGAAATGTGTCTGTTGTCATAATTGATTTTGCTGCACTTTCCCATTTATGTTCTTCTATTTTTAAAGATTGGGAAAATGCTTTATTTGTTGGTCTTAAGGGAATATTTTCTCCAATAACACCTGTTGAACAAATAAAAATATCTTTTTCCCTGCATTTAATAATTTTTTTAATATTTGAACAGATTGATTTATTGATTTTTTTACCTTTTTCTCCAGTAAAAGCATTAGCAAAACCAGCATTAACTGCTAAAACTCTTGCTGATCCATCAATAATATTTTTTTTACAAAACTCTACAGGCTCAGCTCTAATATCTGATTGAGTAAAAGCTCCAGCTACAGCTGTTCCCTTTTCAAAAATTGCAGTAAAAATATCCTTTCTACCTTTATATTTTGTTCCCGATTTTGCAGTACCCATAGTAACGCCTTTAACTAAAGGCAATTTTGGAAAGTTCTTAGGTGCTAAAGGTGATATTTTCTTAATCATTTGATTCCTATTAAATTAAAAACATATTAAAGGTAATAATCTATATATTATAGTATGCCAATATGTTTACTTACTATAGTTGACAACTCTACAGGCTCTACCTAAATGAGTATATGAGTATTAAAACTAATAATGGAAATAAAATTTTATGCCAGGCCTCAATTCAATTCTAAATAGTATTTTTGGCTCAAGTAATGAGAGAAAATTAAAAAAATACAAAGATCAAGTTCTTGCAATAAATGAACTCGAAAAGAAATATGAGAAATTTACTGATCAAGAATTAAAAGAAAAAACTTCAGAATTTAAAATATTATTAAAGGGTGAGACCAAAATAGAGGATATAACAAGCGATGCCTTTGCTGTAGTCAGAGAAGCTGCAAAAAGGACACTCGGACAAAGACACTATGATGTTCAGATTTTAGGAGGCCTTGTTTTAAATAAAGGGAATATTGCCGAAATGAAAACTGGGGAAGGAAAGACCCTTGTTGCAACCCTTCCAGTTTATCTAAATGCTCTCTTAGATAAAGGTGTTCATGTAATTACAGTCAACGATTATCTTGCAAAAAGAGATGCTGAATGGATGGGACAAATTTATAATTTTCTTGGGATGACTGTAGGTACAATCACATCTGATTTAGATGAAAGTGATAAACGAGCCGCATATCAAGCTGACATTACTTACGGCACAAATAATGAATTTGGTTTTGATTATCTTAGAGATAATATGAAATATAATATTGATCAGCTATCACAAAGAAGTCATATTTTCGCTATAGTTGATGAAGTTGACTCCATTTTAATTGATGAAGCTAGAACACCTCTAATAATATCTGGACAAGTTGAAGATAAAACAGAACTTTACAACAAAATAAATAAAGTAATTCCAAAAATAGAGGACAGCCATTTAGAAATCGATGAGAAGTCAAAAAATGTTACCTTGACTGATGAAGGAAATGATTTTTTAGATAAAATTCTTCCAGGGCTTGGTTTGATGAAAGATAGCTCTAGTGTCTATGATATGGAAAATGTAAATTTAATCCATCACATTAATCAAGCCTTAAAAGCCCACAAAATTTTCAATAAAGATACAGATTATTTAGTTAAGGATAACCAAGTAATTATCATTGATGAATTTACAGGAAGAATGATGGAGGGAAGAAGATTTTCTGATGGACTTCATCAAGCCCTTGAAGCAAAAGAGAGAGTTTCAATTCAGCCAGAAAATAGAACAATGGCGTCTATAACTTTCCAAAACTATTTCAGACTATATGAAAAACTATCCGGTATGACGGGTACAGCTAGTACTGAGGCTGAGGAGTTTATGGATATTTATAATCTTGATGTTATTGCAATTCCCCCAAATATAAATATTTCTAGACAAGATCTTGATGATGAAATTTATAGAACTTCATCTGAAAAATATGAAGCGATTTTAGAATCAATAATTGATTCCAATAAAAAAGGACAGCCAGTTTTAGTAGGCACAACTAGCATTGAAAAGTCTGAATATTTATCAAAGTTATTAAAAAACAAAAAAATTAAACATAATGTTTTAAATGCAAAATATCATGAAAGTGAATCTGAAATCATTGCTGATGCAGGTAAATATGGAAGCGTAACAATTGCTACAAATATGGCTGGTCGAGGTACTGATATTCAATTGGGGGGTAGTAGTGGTAATGAGGAAGAAAAAAATAAATCACTTAATGCAGGTGGTTTATTTGTCATTGGTACCGAAAGACATGAAAGTCGAAGAGTTGACAATCAACTAAGAGGGAGATCTGGAAGACAGGGTGATCCAGGGAAGTCAAAATTTTATTTGAGTCTTGATGACGACTTAATGAGAATTTTTGGTTCAGATAGATTAGACATGGTTTTAAAAAAACTAGGCCTTGAAGAGGGAGAATCAATAGTTCACCCATGGATTAATACTGCACTTGAAAGAGCACAAAAAAAAGTAGAATCTAGAAATTTCGAAATTAGAAAAACTCTTCTTAAATTTGATAATGTTATGAATGATCAAAGAAAAGTTATTTTTGAGCAAAGATTAGATTTACTTCAAAAAAATGATGTTAGTGAAACGATAAATGAAATGAGGCATGAATTAATTCTTGATATAATTCATGAGAATATTCCAGAAAAATCATTTACAGATGATTGGGATATTGATGCAATTGAGAAAGAACTCAAAAGAATTTTTAATGATAATTCATTAATTAGAGAATGGGTTAAAAATCCGGAAATAGACGAAGATATACTTGAAAAAAAATTAAATGATTATTTTGATGAGAAATACAAAGAGAAAATTAAAATTTTTGGTAAAGAGATAACTCCAAGTCTTGAAAAATCAATATTAATGCAAGCCATAGATCAAAACTGGACTGACCATCTCAGCCAGCTTGAAGATTTAAGACAAATAGTTGGAATTAGAGGCTATGGTCAAAGAGATCCTTTAAATGAATATAAATCTGAATCTTTTTTATTGTTTGAAACACTTCTTAGTAAATTTAGAGAAGATACAACCAAAACATTGTTTCATATAAAAATGGTTTCACAGGAAGCAATTAACAAATTAGAAGAAAATAGCAATGACTCTATTGATAAAAATAATCCTAAATTAAAGCAAAATAAAACTAATGCTGAATTTAATCCAAGCGACTCTAAAACTTGGGGGAAGGTTGGGAGAAATGAAAAATGTCCTTGTGGTTCAGGAAAAAAGTATAAAAATTGCCATGGAAAGCTAGTCTAAATATTTCGTCCAATCTTTAGAAATTTATCACGTCTTTGCTGAATTAATTCTTTAGGGTTTAACTTACTTAAATTATCAAGATTATCCAAAATAGCTAATTTTGTTTGCATAATTATTTGCGAACGCTCCCTATGTGCTCCACCAATAGGCTCATCAATTATTTGATCGATAACACCCAACTTTTTTAAATCTTTAGAGGTAATTTTCATTTCTGAAGCAATAGCTGAAACTTTAGCTTCATCTGAACTCCTCCATAAAATGGATGCTGAAGCCTCAGGCGAAGCAACGGTATAAATAGAATGTTCTAGCATTAAAACCTTGTTTGCTGCTGCAATTGCTATAGCTCCACCAGAACCTCCTTCACCAATAATGATTGATATTACAGGCACTCCTAGGGATAGAGTTCTATCTGTAGAACGAGCTATTGCCTCAGATTGTCCTCTCTCCTCCGCTCCAATTCCAGGATATGCACCAGGAGTATCAATAAAAGTAATTACTGGTAAATTAAACCTTTCAGCAATATTCATAAGCCTAATTGATTTTCTGTAACCTTCTGGATGGGCCATACCAAAGTTATGCTTTATCCTAGTTTCTGTATCATAACCTTTTTCATGGCCAATTAGCATTACAGAAATATTATCAAGCTTACCTATTCCACCAATAATGGCACTGTCTTCTCCAAACACTCTATCACCAGATAGCTGAGTAAAGTCCTCCACTAAACTATTTGAATAATCAAGAAAATGTGGTCGTTCTGGATGCCTGGCAACTTGTGTTTTTTCCCAAGTATTTAAATCTTTATATAGTGACTCAAGAGTTTCTTGAGCTTTTACCTCAAGTTTATTAATTTCCTCAATAGACGACTTAGTTCCATCACCCTGATGATTTAATTCATTAAGTTCTCTTATTTTACCCTCTATTACTGATAAAGGCTTTTCAAAATTTAAATAATTTACCATTTTAGTTACTACCTAATAAATAATATTAATTCATATACCATCTTTTGATAGAGGGTGTGATTTCTTTAATAAATCAACAAGTCTTGTATCAAGAATATGAGTATATATTTCCGTAGTTGAAATACTTGAATGGCCCAACAATTCTTGAACTACCCTTAAATCTGCACCCCTATTCATAATATGAGTAGCAAATGCATGGCGTAATTTATGCGGAGTTAATCTCTTTCTGTCAATATTAGTATTTAGAGAAATATCTGCCAATAATTTATTAACAGAATCTCTAGTAATATGACCGTTAATTCCATAGGAAGGAAAGAGGTATACTGAATTTTCAGGAATATAATTCATCCACTTTACAATTATGTCGTGAGCCCTTGAAGTAATAGGAATAATTCTTTGTTTGCTCCCCTTACCTATCACATTTAAAATCCTTCTGCTCAGGCGTAAATCGGATAGCTTTAATGTGATTAACTCACTCACCCTCATACCAGTTGCATAAAGTACCTCAACCAAACAAGCTGTTCGTAATGACTTCTTTTTTTTGCTTTCAGAACCAATATTTACTGAATTTCTTACATAGATTAAAATTTCTTCAACTTCCTCCTCGGACAATACATCTGGCAGGACTCTTTTTGAAGAAATCCTCTCAATTCTATCCATTGGATTCTCATTAAGTCTTGATTCATTTACCTCAAAATTAAAGAATTGATTTAATGCAGAATAACGGCGGCTAATAGTTGAATTCTTAAAATCCTTTTTCTTAAGTTCTAATAAATATTCTGAAATTATTTTATGATTAAAATTTTCAATTAATAGCTCACTCTTAATTTCTTCTTTTGAAGTAATCCTTGAGTAATCTGGCTTTTTTTTAAGGCCAATATTTTCAATAAACCAATTTTTATCCCAAACATACAAACAAATACTTTTAAAATCATCTTTATATGAGTTAATCGAATTGCTGCTTAAGCCTCTGATTGTATATAAATAATCAAAAAAGATATTTAGTCTTTCAAAGTTGACTAACCAATAACTATCCCAATTAGTAAATTTCTTATCATTCAATTTAAATAGTTCCTAAATCTAGTTTAAATTAAGATCTTTATTCAAAATTATTTCAGTGATCTCACTAATCTCTGGTTCAACAAAAATATTTATGACTGTTAGTACAATCAATATTAATAAAATAACAAAATATATAATTTTAGAATTATTTAACATAAGAATCTCATACTCTTATTTATATCTGATTTTTTAAAAATAAAAAATTAACAAATTATTTGGTTATATTATTATGGTATTAGAGTTATAAATTTAAAAATGAATAAAAAAATCATATCACATCTTAACAATCGTTCTATTGTTTTAGTTGGAATGATGGGGTCTGGCAAAACTACTATAGGTAAGTTACTTGCAGAAGAATTAAAGTTACCTTTTTATGACTCTGATAATGAAATAGAAAAAAAATTAGATAAAAAAATAAATGATATTTTTAAAGAACATGGTGAGCTTTTTTTTAGAAATGAAGAATTAAATTTCTTTGAAAAAAAAATTAACCAAAAGCAAATTATTATATCATCGGGAGGCGGTTCTTTTATAAATAAAGAAATACAAAAAAAAATAAAAAAAGACTGCATCTCAATTTGGCTTAAAGCTAGCAAAGAAACATTGGCAAATAGACTTAAAAATAAAAAAAATAGGCCACTTTTAAATGTTACAAATTTTGAAGATACATTGTCATTGCTCCTAAATGAAAGAAATGCAATATATGAAAAGGCAGATATAACTATAACTATAGATAAACTTGATAAAGTAAAAATACTACAAGCTATTATAAAATCTTTAGAAAGTTTAAAATAAACTTATGAATGAAATCAAAGAAATAAAAATAGATTTAAAAGACAAATCTTATAAAATTTTTATAAATGATGATATTGAAAAAATATTGATAGATTCAATTGAAAAAATTTTAGCAAGGCCTAAGGTTTTTATAATAACCGATGAGAATGTAGCGGGATTTATACTTCCAAAAATAAAAAAAATACTTGAGGATAGCGGAATTGAAACGAAATCAATAATTATTCCGTCTGGTGAAAAGAGTAAAAGCTTTAAAAGTTTAGAGAAATTAATTAAAGAACTTTTAAGCTATAAAATTGAAAGGCAGGATAGTTTAATTGCGTTGGGAGGAGGTGTAATTGGCGATCTTGTTGGATTTACAAGCTCAATTTTATATAGAGGCATAGATTTTATACAAGTTCCAACAACAATCTTATCACAAGTAGATTCATCTGTTGGGGGTAAAACAGGTATTAATCTGGAAGAAGGAAAAAATTTAGTAGGATCATTTCATCAACCTAGAGCTGTCATAACCGATGTTAGCTTATTACAAACTTTACCCAAAAGAGAAATAATTGCTGGCTATGCTGAAATATTAAAATATTCAATATTGGGTGATAAAGATTTCTTTAATTGGTTAAAAATTAATCAAAAAGAGATTTTAAATTTAAATAATAATTTACTTGCTGAAGCTGTTGAAAGATCATGCATCATGAAAGCTAGGATAGTTGAAGAAGATGAGAAAGAGACCGGAAAAAGAGCACTTCTAAATTTAGGCCATACTTTTGGACATGCTGTAGAAAATAAAATTAATAAAGATGGGCTTGGAATTCTTCACGGTGAAGCGGTAGGGATTGGTATGTGTTTAGCTGCAGAACTGTCTGTTGAAATGAATCTATGCAAAAAAGAGGATAAGGAAGAAATTATTCAAATAATCAAAAAATCCGGATTACCCTCAGATTTAGAGGATTTAAATATAGAAATTTATGCAGAAGAAATTATCGAAGTTTTTTCTTTAGATAAAAAAAGAAAAGATAATTCTAATACTTTCATCCTCATAAATGATATAGGGAATGCAATTATAAAAGATGGAATTAGTGATGAAAAATTAAAAGCATTTCTTCTTTCTAATGGATTTAAATAAATGATTACTACAATTGCTATTTTCATAGGATCTATTCTTGGGTTAATAATAACCTCGGCATTTTTTTCTGGATCTGAGACCGCACTAACAGCAATATCTAAAGCGCGAATTAGACATTTAGCTGATGAAGGAGATAAAAGAGCAAAAGAACTAGAAAAACTCATTGCTAAACAAGATACTTTAATTAGCACTCTTCTAGTTGGAAGCAATCTTGTGAATATACTTGCATCTGTATTAGCAACAAGTTTATTTATTTCCTTATTCGGCGAAGCAGGGGTTATTATAGCAACATTTGTAATGACGACCTTAGTTGTTATTTTTGCTGAAATTTTACCAAAGATGATAGCTCTTGAAAATTCAGATCGCTGGTCTTTAAAATCTTCTTTTTTAATAAAAATTACTTTTATTATTCTTGGACCCGTAGCAATTCTAGCGCAAAAAATATCGAGTTTTTTTGTTAAAAAAAATACTTCTCTTGAAAAATTAGTAGGCGCGCATGATGAAATTAGAGGTCAAATATCGATACACCACCAAGAAGGTGAAGTAAAAAAAGGTGATAGAGATATGCTTGGGGGAATTTTAGATCTTCCAGACGTAAATGTTGAGGATGTAATGGTGCATAGAAAAAATATTACAGCCATTAATATAAATGAAATAGATGAAAATAAAATCACAGAAATATTATCATCACCTTACACTCGAATACCAGTATGGGAAGAAAGCACAGATAATTTTATAGGACTCCTGCATATTAAATCTCTTATAAAAGAAGCAATAAAAAGTGATAATGATTTAAAAAATATTAATATTAGGAAGGTTCTATCAAAACCATGGTTTGTTCCAGAGACAACTAGTCTAAAAGAACAATTAAACGCTTTTCTTGAGAAAAAACTTCATATGGCATTAGTTGTTGATGAATACGGATCCATAATGGGATTAATAACACTTGAGGATATTTTAGAAGAAATTGTTGGTCAAATTGATGATGAACATGACCTAGAAAATGAAGAAGTTATAAATCAAATGCCCAATTCAATTGATGTTGATGGCGGTATGAGTATTAGAGATTTAAATAGAAATTATGGCTGGGATCTTCCTGATAATGAGGCAACGACAATTGCAGGTTTAATCATCCATGAATCCCAAACTATACCACGTGTTAATAATGCTTATATTTTTTATGGGTTTAAATTCAAAATTCTAGAGAGAAAAAGAAATCAAATCACCTCTATTAGAATAGAAAAAGTATAGATTAAAAAATTTTAATTATCGTATTAATTTTAAACCGAAATAAAATAATCTGCCTCTTGGGTCATGGTGCTTAGGATCATAACTAAAGTTAGCCGCATCATAAACAATTGGGACTTCCTCATCTAAAATATTATTTACACCAATCGATAACCTAATATCATTTTCTGATAAAATGAAAGAATATGAGTATTGGAGGTCAAAGGTTATCCATTGATGAATTTTTTGATCAAATCCAGCATCCTTTGCAGAGGTACTCAAAGGCCTTGTTGTAGAGTAATCAGAGACATAACGACCATAGAGTGCAACTGTATGATTATTATTTGATAAACTAGTATTTAAAACAATTTTTGTTTCAGGCAATGATCTTGCAAAATTATCATGATTAAATAAACCAACAACGTCTATAGTCGACTCATTACTTCCAGGAATTTCATATTCTAAAATATGTGTCCCTCTTAAACCCGCATTTAGAAGACCAAAATTTGTATTATTTTCATAGCTTAACTCAATATCTATTCCATTCGTATCAACATTTGCTGCATTAAAATATTTTGTTGTAACGCCTATTAATGTCCCATCAATAGTTCTCTTAATATCTTGATTTAAGGGATCATTTATAACTTTACCTTGAGCACTCTCAATTGTAATAACATTTGAATAATCAATAGACCAATAGTCTACCTTAAGATCAAAATTTTCACTTGGTTTCCATAGAATTCCTAAATTTATATTTTCAGACTCCTCTGGAGATAAGAGATTATTTCCATTTTGAGCAATTCTTATAAATGATGTTCCACCTTTTGGTACTCCATTTGAATAATCTTGAATACCTTGCAAGCCAACTTGGCCAGAATACAGTTGAGATAAAGAAGGCTCTCTAAAAGATGAACTTATAGACCCTCTAAAAGATAAATAATCCGTTAATTTGTATAATAGTGATAGCTTAGGATCAAAAGTACTATCGTTTTCAAGTTCTTCATATCTTGCAGCCATTTTAATATCAAGATTATCAGTTGGAGAAATCGAAAGTTCTGCAAATACTGCATAAGAATCCCTTTTAGCTTGTGCCTCAATACCACCGCCTAAAAATAATAAATCAGCTGGCTTAGAAATATTCCCTTGATCATCAAATTCTATTCTTGAGTCCTCATCTCTTGATACAGAAAACTCTTCTTGTCTAAGTTGAAGACCTGTAGCTAGTCCAATAACACCCAAGGAATTAGAAGTTATTTCTCCGGATAAAACAAAATCTATTACTTCTAGTTTATTATTTGTCCAAGTTTCTTGTTTTGTGGAAATCCAATCAATTAAAGACTGACTATTTTTTGAAGAGTCAAATAGATTCCAGGTTTGGTTTTTATTAATTCCACCCTCACCTTTTATCGCAGAAGTGAATCTTTTTGTACTTGTATCTGGTTGAGATATATAACCATCATCTTCACTTGAAGTATAATGAAGATCCCAATCAAAACCATTACTGAATTGACCACTAATACCTATTGATAATCTCAAGGTTTCTATCTCTCTGGGAGCCAGTGGTGATGGGTATGACGAACCTAATGGTCTTCCTAACCACATAACAGGAACACCAAAAGGATTTCCTGCTACCCCAGGCATTATTAAACTACTTGGGCTGAGATATGATAAAGCAGGGTATGAAGGTGACTGTGGATTATCATTAACATTTGTCGATGCATACATTAAGTCTGCATCTAATGTTATATTATTAAACTTTCTTTCTAATGAAAAATATAGATTCTCATGATCTTCGTCATTTACTAAATTAAATCTTGGACCATAAAGGAATCCACACCTGGAACCACTGGACTGTGGAATAAGGATACCATTATTCTCAATGCAGTTTGCATCTGGAACATTTTCATAAAGACTATAAGCTCCTGCATAAGGTCCCTTATCAACCTCTGATGGACCAAATAAAAGAAAGCTATTACCGAGGCCGCTGACAGCTAATTGTGATAATTCTGGTTTAACAATTCCTTGCATAGCTGTTCGATTAAGAGTACTTGCCGCTAAAACCCAATGTAAAGAATTACTCTGATTACCTAAAATAAAACTTACTGATTGATCTTTTTGATTACCAGCATCTGTTCTCTTATCGGAAATATCCAACTCAAAACCTTCGAAACCTCTTCTGAAAATATAGTTCACAACCCCTGCAACAGCGTCTGAACCATAAATTGATGCAGCCCCTTCTTTGAGCACCTCAACTCTTTGAATAGCAATTAATGGTATTGTTGATGTATTAACGAAAACGCTTCCATCATTGGCTGTTGCACCAGTAACAGTTTGTCTTCTTCCATCAATTAAAACCAATGTTGATGATAAACCAAGCCCCCTTAAATTAATATTTGATGTTCCTTGAGTGCTGCCAGAGGTAAAGGCATCAGTATTATTTTCTGATCCTGAGTTAATAGAAAGATTTTTTGTTATATCTGATGCTAAAAAAGCACCAATACCCTCAATTTCATCACGAAGAATAATATCAACAGGAGAAGTATCATTTTTAGAACTTGTTTTTATATATGATCCGGTGACGACAATTTCTTCAATTACTTCTTGTTGAGCAAATGAAAATTGCGATAGGCATAAAAAAGTCGTTAATAAGAAAAATTTATAAAACTGAACCTTTACAAAAAACATTTACTGCCCCCAAAAAATTAATAATAAAATTTTGATTTTGAATTTAAATAAATTATTTATAAATTCAAAACAATTATATAATTTTCAATAAAAATATACTCAATAACCCATACGCAACAATCAATAATAATCGACCTTAAAATAACTTTTAACACTTCTAAAATTTAAGGAAAAAAATAAAGTTATGATTAGATAAAATTTAAATGGGGGTCTTTAAATCAAACGAAACTGCATGAAGTCCATTTTTAAACTCATCGCTTAAAGCTTCCATAGCCATTCTGTGTCTGTCTATTGGTTTAATGTTAATAAATTTTTCGGAACGAATAAATATTTTAAAATGAGTCCCCCCCTTTTTTGCATCTTCATTATGATTTGCATGCAAGTGTGATTGGTCCTCTACCTTTAGTTCTGTTGGCAGAAATGTATCAGAAAGTTTTTTTATAATATTTGCTTTAATTTCCATTTTAATTTTTTTACTATATCAGGTTACAAAACGAAACTAAATTTAACTGACTTAATTAAAGGAAAAAATTCTAAATGAAATTAAATTCTAAATATTTTAATAATTTAAGAATAAAGCCTAAAGAAAACACCTTTAAAAGAAAATGCGAATATGGTGGTTGCATCAAAAATGGAGAGTTTCTTGCTAAAACTAAAACATCACATGAGTATTACTACTGCCTTGATCACATAAAAGATTTTAATAAGAACTACAATTTTTTTGAAGGAATGAGTGAGGAGGAAATAATAGATTATCAAATCTCATCGATTATCGGGCATAGACCAACATGGAAGTCAGGAACAAATCCTCAAGCTAATTATTTCTCTAATTTTGCAAGAAAGGATGGGAGTGCTTTTAATGATCCTTTTAATTTTTTTGATGAAAAGGAAAAAACAAAACAGAAAAGGAATTTTAGAAAAAAATATAAAAAATCGGATGAAGCCTTTGAAATTCTTGAATATACACCTAACGCTTCTAAAACTGAGATAAGAAAAAAATTTAAAGAAGTCGTTAAAAAACTACATCCAGATACTAATGGCGGAGATAATTCACAAGAAGACCTTTTAAAAGAGGTTATAAGTGCTTATAAATATCTAAAATCACAAGGGCACTGTTAAATTTAATTTTAATTTGCTACACAACTTAAGAATAAAAATTTAAAGGAATAATTTATGAGTACTGACACACAATCAACCTTAGATATAGGAAGTCCAGATTCAGAAATATCTGTTAAAAAAGTTTTTGATCTCGATACAGAATTAAAGGTTCCGGCTTATTCAAAAAAAAATGAATATGTGCCCGAAATAGATGAAGATTATTTATTTAATCATGAAACAACAATCGCTATTTTAGCCGGGTTTGCCCACGATAGAAGGGTAATGGTTCAAGGCTATCACGGGACAGGCAAATCAACCCATATTGAGCAAATAGCAGCTAGATTAAATTGGCCTTGTATAAGAATTAATCTTGATAGTCATGTTAGCAGAATAGATCTAATTGGTAAGGATATGATTACCCTAAAAGATGGACAGCAAGTTACTGAATTTAGAGAAGGTTTATTGCCATGGGCAATTCAGAATCCTGTTGCTCTTGTTTTTGATGAGTATGATGCGGGAAGACCAGATGTAATGTTTGTTATTCAGAGGGTTTTAGAAATCTCTGGTAAACTTACTCTTTTAGATCAAAATAAAATTATTACTCCTCATAAGTTTTTTAGATTATTTGCAACAACTAATACAGTCGGTCTTGGAGATACCTCTGGCTTGTATCATGGAACACAGCAAATCAATCAAGGTCAAATGGATAGATGGTCGATTGTTAGTGCCTTAAATTATCTTCCACATGAAGATGAGTTAAATATAGTTTCATCAAAAGCAAAAAGCTTTAACAATAAGGAAGGTAAAGAGACTATTTCGAAAATGATTAGAGTTGCAGATTTAACCAGAAATAGCTTTATTAATGGAGATATATCAACAGTAATGAGTCCAAGGACTGTTTTAACATGGGCCCAAAATACTGAAATTTTAAGTGATGTTGGCCTCAGCTTCAAATTAACATTTCTAAATAAATGTGATGAGCTAGAAAGACAAACAATCGCTGAATTTTATCAGAGATGTTTTGGGGAAGAATTGTTAGAATCTCCAATATCAAACCCTGAAGACAAAAGTGACAAATAAATTTTCAGATATAGATGAATTTAAACGTGCTTTAACAATGGCTATGCGCTCAATTTCTAAGCAAGATGAGCTAACCGTTAGTTTTGGCGCTGATAAAGGCAATTTAAGTGGTTTAAAGGCTAGACTACCCATGCCAAACAAAAATATGGATAATGATCAAATCAACTCGCTTAGAGGTGAAGCAGATTCTCTTGCTCTTTACTTGAGACACCATAAAGAAATAGTTGATAAAAAATATGAACCACAAGGCCAAAATGCGAGAGGAATATATAATATCCTAGAAAAAGTTAGATGTGACGCTATTGGTGCCAATTCAATGTCTGGTGTCTCAAAAAATTTATATCAAATGGAAGTCAATAAAATAAAAAGAAAAATGCTATCTGTTAATAATGATAATCCAGAAACAAAAATGATTGAAGCATTGTCATACATGGTTATGGAAAGATTAACTGGTAATAAAATAGATGAAGCACAGGAGTTCATTGAACCGTGGAAAGACTGGATTGAAGAAAGGGCAAATACTTCAATTGATGAACTTGTTATGTCATTTAACAATCAATCTGAGTACGCAAAAATAACCAGAAAACTTATTGGTGACTTAGAGTTAGGAGATGAATTAGGTGAAGATCCAGAAGATGATGATCAAGATGATAGTCAAGATCAAGATACTCCAGAGGAAACAATGGAGTCAGAAGATAGCTCCTCTTCTGAGGAAGAGTCGCAATCCGACGATATGGATATTGATGATGGCATTCCTGAGGAAGATGAATCTATGGATGCCGATATGTCAGAAATAGGAGAAGAGTCTGACAATGATGATGATACTATGGCTCAGGCTGCTAGAGGCAGAGGAAACGATAATGAAGCTAGAAGAGAGCTGCCATATAAAATATTTACAGAAAAAAACGATGAGCAAATTAAAGCTGTTGATTTATGCGAAATTGATGAATTAGACAAATTAAGGGAATATTTAGATCAACAACTAAACCATCTTCAAGGAGCAGTAACAAGGCTTGCAAATAAATTACAAAGAAAATTATTAGCTCAACAAAATCGTTCGTGGGAGTTTGATTTAGAAGAAGGGCTTTTAGATGTATCAAAATTAACCAGAGTAATCATAGACCCGACTTCACCATTATCTTTCAAAATGGAAAAAGATATTGAATTTCGTGATACTATTGTTTCACTGCTAATTGATAATTCTGGCTCTATGAGAGGAAGACCAATAACTATTGCTGCAATGTGTGCAGATATCCTAGCCAGAACGCTTGAAAGATGCTCAGTCAAAACTGAAGTTCTTGGATTTACTACAAAGGCATGGAAAGGTGGAAAATCAAGAGAGGAATGGATTGAAAGAGGCAAACAGCCTGCCCCTGGTAGATTAAATGACTTACGACACATCATATATAAAACAGCTGATGAACCTTGGAGACGATCAAAACGTAATTTAGGATTAATGCTTAGAGAAGGTTTGTTGAAAGAAAATATTGATGGCGAAGCCCTTGAATGGGCGTACAATAGATTAATCACAAGACCTGAACAAAGAAAAATCTTGATGGTTATATCGGATGGAGCACCTGTCGATGATTCAACATTATCGGTAAATGCTGGTAACTATCTAGAAAGACATTTAAAGCAAGTTATTCAAAAAATAGAAATAGATCCCTCAATAGAATTGACTGCAATTGGCATTGGTCATGATGTAAACAGATATTATAGAAGAGCGGTAACAATTGTTGATGCCGAGCAACTAGGCGGCGCAATAACAGAACAGCTAGCAGGACTGTTCGATGAAGAATTCAAGACTTCTAATGTTAGAAAAAAAATAAAAGTAAATAACTAAACGCTCAAGATTTTCTTCTTGATCTTTCTGGCTTTTAAAGAAAGATCTGAATTTTTAGCTTTTATTAAATAATTATCCAAACCACCAACATGCTCTACAGACCTTAATGCGTGAGCGCTTACTTTAAAACGAATTGTTTGATTAAGCTTATCGCTTGCAAGACTAACATTGCATAAATTAGGAAGAAATCTTCTTCTTGTCCTATTCTTTGCATGACTAACGTTATTACCAGTCATTACACCTTTACCGCTTAATTCACATTGTCTAGACATTTTTTAATACCAATTGTTAATTAACTTTAAGTGAGGTTTATATCGACTAAATGATTACGTCAAGATAGTTTTATTATCAATAATTCAAAGTCTCTTTTATTCTGGCTATATCATCTTTTACATCAATTGACTGATTATTCTGTAATTTAGAATAATAACCTAATGCAACCTTAAGATCTTTTTTTACATACCTACCCTGTTCATAAATTTTAGCCATTTCTATTATAGCCTCATCTACTCTCCCATTGGCAGCTTCCTTAATAAACCTTAAACCTTTTTTTTCATCCTTAGTAACGCCTAATCCCCTGAGATAGAGTTTACCAAGATAAAAGGTTGAATTAAAATATGGCGAATTATCTCTGCTATCTTCATTCGCTCTTGCCCTTCTATATAGCTTTACTGCTTCTCTATAATCTCTTCTACCAGCAGTCCCATTTTCATATCCTTTTGCTAGTTCAATTAGGGATCGATCAAAATTCTTGTTAGAGGATACCTTAAACCATTCCATTGCCTCTGTAGGCTTTGGATCTTCTACTCTTCCCTCTCTTAACCAAAGCGCATAATTATATTGAGCTTGCGGGAGTCCACCAAAAGCTGCTTTTTTATAATACTCAAAGGCCTTTTTCTCATCAATTTCAACCCCACGACCCTTTGCATAAATAATTCCTAAATTAAATGTTGCAGCTATATTTCCTCTATCTGATGCTTCTTTGAATAACTCTATAGCTTTAGAATAGTCCTGTTTTAATTCTCTACCAATGTAATATAAACTTCCTAAATAGAATTTTGCATCAGGGTTTCCTTCTTCAGATTGTGCTATTAAAATTTTTAAATCTGTGTCAATTGATAGTTCTGATTTAGCTTCACTATTAAAAAATATAGTAATAATTACTAAAAGGGTTAATGATTGTAACAATCTCATTATAATTAATTCCTTATATTTATCTCTTTAAGAAATCGAAAAGATATCCAGCAACTTTACGAATCTGAATTTCTTCTGATCCTTCTGTTATTCTATAGCGCCTATGATGTCTATAGATATGCTCGAAGGGTTTATGACGAGAATAACCAATACCGCCATGCACTTGAATTGCTTGATCAGCTGCTTGGCAAACAAGCCTATTGGATCGATAATTACACATAGAGACTTTATCAGATAAGTGAATAGCTACCTCAGGTTTTGTCATTTGATCCATTTGCCAAGCAGTTTTATAAACTAGATTTCTAATCATTTCACACTCTGTATGAAGTTCAGTTAATGGAAATTGAATTGCTTGATTTGTTGATAAAGCCTTTCCAAAAGGTTTTCTCTCTTTAGCATATTCAACACTCATATTAATACAATACTGTGCGGCGCCAACTCCAGAAGCTGCCTGTCTAATTCTATTCTCATGAACAAAATGTTGAGCAAGCTCCAACCCCTTATCAAGTTTTCCTAATACAGAAGTATTTGGAACCCAAACATCCTTAAGATTTATTAAGGCATGGTCAGTGGGCATATTGAATGTCCACATAAATTCCTCAACTTCAAAGCCAGGCGCAGACGAAGGAACTAAAAAACATGTTATGCCAAGCGCAGAACCATTATCACCGCTTGTTCTTGCGAAAATCATATCATAATTAGCCTTATGAATTCCGGTATTCCATGTTTTTTGTCCATTTATGAGCCACCCATCAACCCCATCTCTAGTTTCAGGGACTGCATTTGTTTCCATCCAAGTAGCATCTGAACCATGATCAGGTTCAGTTAAACCAAAAGAAATCCTATGAGATCCATTCAGCATCCCATTAATAAATTCGTCTTTTTGCTCTATAGTTCCGAAATCTCTAAACATTAAAACCTGAGGAAAATTTCCAACTATAGAGTTCTCATTTTGCAAGTCATTATGTAAACCCAAACCTTTAGCAGCTAAATGTTCTCGAATAATGGCCATCGCTAAGTTTGAACCATTTTTCCCTCCATATTCTTCAGGTAATCCAAACCTTAAATGACCTGCTTCGTCTGCAAGCTTTCTCATTTTACCTAGAAGCTCCTCCCACTCCTCTGTAGGAAGGCCTCCATTATCCCAATTGGTTCTTGAATGCTCTCTTCTATGATCAAAGAAACGAATATTGTCATCTTCATTTTCCAATGGTTTTATTTTTTTCTCAATAAAATCGTCTAGAGTATCAAGATATTCAGAAATTTCTTTTGGAATTGAGAAATCCATTTTAAATCCTCCATATTCATAAAATTTTCAATATTTTACATTATTTAGTCATAAAATCTATTGTTTATGCATTGTGTATTGAGCATATTTTTCACATATATGTAGTATAGAACATAACATGAAATTAATCATGTAAGCGATTCGGTCATGATATGTTCTTAAAGTGATCTAAATAGTAAATTAGTAAAAATACTATATGTAGTATAATTTATTTTTTTATTTAATTCAAATATTCAAAAAAACTTTGTAAAAGAATTTATGACTGTAATTGCTGCTTTGGGACCTACAAATACTGGTAAAACTTTTTATGCAATCGAGAGACTTGCCGCGCATAAGTCTGGGATGATTGGTTTGCCATTAAGACTTCTCACAAGAGAAGTATATGACAAAATGGTTTTAAAAGTTGGCCCCTCAAGGGTAGCTATGATTACAGGTGAAGAGAGAATTATACCTGACAATCCAAAATATTGGGTGTGTACAGTAGAATCTATGCCAATGGATAAACCTGTAGAATTCTTAGCTGTTGATGAAATACAATTGATAGATGACCCAGAGAGAGGTCATATATTTACAGATAGGATTTTAAATGCTCGTGGGATGAGTGAAACGCTTTTTATGGGTTCAAGTATTTCCAAGAAAGTAATTAAAAAATTAATTAATGATGTAAAATTTTACGACAGAGAAAGATTCTCAAAATTGACCTATACTGGGTATAAAAAGATTAGCCATTTACCTAAAAGGTCTGCGGTTGTCGCTTTCTCAATTCAATCTGTATATGCAATAGCAGAAATTATTAAAAGACAAAAAGGTGGAGTAGCTGTTGTTATGGGATCATTGAGTCCTCAGGCAAGGAATGCTCAAGTAAAAATGTACCAAAACGGAGATGTCGATTACATTGTTGCTACTGATGCAATTGGAATGGGTTTAAATCTAGATCTAAATCATATTGCTTTTGCTGAAACTGAAAAATATGACGGAGAGAATTTCAGAAAATTATATCCACATGAATTAGCTCAGATAGCAGGTAGAGCAGGAAGATACCAAAGAGATGGAACTTTTGGCGTTACAGGTCAAGCAAATGAAATTGATCATGAGGTTATTGCAAGAATAGAGGATCATAGATTCATACCTCTTAACTCTGCAAAATGGAGAAATAAAAATCTTAATTTTTCTTCCGTTAATAAATTAATAGAAAGTCTTAAAGCTATCCCAAATAAAATTGAGCTTGGAATTTCTAGACAGGCCGACGACCTTAGGGCTTTAATAAGATTAAGCCAAGATAAAGAAATCATAGAAAACGCGAAGAATAAAAAGAATATTCAAACATTGTGGGAAACATCTCAAATTCCTGACTTTAGAAATATAAGTGAAGGCGAACATTCAAAAATTATTTCTTTAATTTTTAAAGAATTATGCTTGAACAATAAATTATCTGATGAATGGCTTAATTCGCATATTAAATCTTTTGATAAATACTATGGTGATATCAATTCTCTAATGATGAGGCTTTCTGGAATAAGAACATGGACATATGTCTCTCAAAAAGAAAAATGGCTAGATAACCCAGTTTTATGGCAAAAAAAAACTCGTGAAATTGAAGATAAATTATCTGATGCACTTCATAATTCACTTACCGAACGATTTGTTGAAAAAACATCAAGTAAATTAAGGATTAAGTACAAAGATAAAAAGGATATTTTATCTGGAATCAATGATAATGGAGATGTTACAGTTGAAGGTGAGTATTTCGGAAAAATACACGGTTTCAAATTAATTATTGAGAAATCCTATTCTGAACAATATCTTAAACAAATAAGACCAGCCATATCTAAATCTATAGAATTAGAAATGAAAAAAAAGTCTCTTAAAATTTTATCATCAGAGTTTGATGCATTCACTCTAAATTCAGATCTTTTTATTTATTTTAATGATGAAAAAATTGCTGGATTAAAACCTGGTAATAATCCCCTTAATCCAAAGATTAGTATTATTTGTGATGAATATTTAGACTCAAATATTAAAAAAAAGATCGAAAACAAATTTCTTGAGTGGATACAAAATTATATTAAACTTAATTTAAGAGAAATCCTTTCACTAGAAAATACTGATAATTTATCGCCAGGTGCAAAAGGTATTGCCTTTAGATTGTTAGAAGAACTTGGTCTTATAAGAAGAAATAAAATTGAAAATGAAATAAAAATTTTGGATCAGAAATCTAGACAAGAATTAAGAAAAATGGGAGTAAAAATAGGAAAATTCTCAATATTTTTCCCTGCAACTGTAAAACCAAAAGCTACTGAACTATTGATATCTTTATGGATTAATTATTCCGAAAAAAACTATAATCAAAATGATATTAAGCTCATAAGAGAAAATTTACCGAAACCTGGTATTACTTCATGTGCTTTAAATCAAAATATATCACATGAAATATATAAAGTGCTTGGTTATTTGGTTATTGGTAAAATGGTCATAAGAGCAGATATTATTGAGAGACTTGATAAAATCATCTACAATGAAATTGATAAAGATAAAAAAGATAAAAGCTTTTTAGTTACTGACGAAATGATATCTTTATTAGGATGCTCTAGAGAGAATATGAAGCTAATTATAAAAGATCTTGGTTTCATAAAAAATAATAAAAAAATAAGTAAACCTAATGACATTGAAGTAATTTCTGAGGATCCTGAAATTTGGTATAAAAAGAAATATAATTATGGAGTAAACATTCAAAGAAAATCTAGAAAATTTAAAAAGAAATTAAAAAAAGATACAGCTTCAAATTTTTTTGCTGAAAACAATGATCTCAAAAAATTAAAAGAAAGATTAAAATTTGAATAAAATTAATAAAAATGACAAAAATCAAATTGTTGAGGAGCAAAGAATTGATAATTGGCTTTTTAGGTCCCGCTTGATTAAATCAAGAGCAAAAGCTCAAAAAATAATTCTTGATGGATATGTTAAAATTAATAAAATACGCACATTAAAACCATCAATTAAAATTAAAATTGGAGATATTGTAACACTGACAAAAATTGATAGTGTTTTTATTCTATCAGTAGAAAGTTTTGCAAAAAATAGACTTAATGCTAAAGAAGCAATGAAATTATATAAAGAAATTAAAATAATGTAGGAAAAAATTATTAATGAAAAAAATTTTAAAAAAGTTTTTTGGTGAAAAAATCTCAGATAAAGAAAATGAAGATGTACTCAATAATTCTGTTATTGAAGAGGCCGTAGTAGTTTTATTACTTCGTGCTGCAAATATTGATGGCAAAAAAGATGAGCAAGAAATAAAAGCCATAAAGAGATTAATTATTAAACAGTTTAATTATAATGAAGAAGAAGCTGATATACTCATTGTCTCAGCAAGTAAAAAAGAGGAAAGCTCTACAGATCTGTTTGAGTGGTCTAAAATAATTAATGATCACTATGACTTAGATAGTAAAAAAATTGTTTTTAGCATGATGTGTGAAATAATTTGTGCTGACGGATTAATAGATCCTTTTGAGTCAAACCTAATCAGAAGATTATCTGGATTACTTTACATTTCAGATAAAGATGCAGGGGCAATCAAAAAAATAGTCATGAATAAAAAGGATATGTAATGACTTATGTTGTTTCAGAGGAATGTATTAAATGTAAATTTATGGATTGTGTTGATGTCTGTCCTGTCGATTGTTTTTATGAAGGTGAAAATATGCTTGTAATACATCCTGAGGAATGTATTGATTGTGGAGTCTGTGAACCAGAATGCCCAGCAGAAGCCATTCATCCTGATACAAAAGATGGTATGGAAAAATGGTTAAAAATAAATACTGAATATGCAGATAAATGGCCTAATATTACTATAATGAGAGATAGCTCTAAAGATGCTGAGGATTTTAATGGTGAAGAAAATAAATTTGAAAAATACTTTAGTGAAGAGCCTGGGGAAGGTGATTAACCCATAAAATCTTGTAAAAGCTTTATTATTCTGCTAAAGGCTTTGCTCTAACCTCAATGTACTAAGGATACCCTTTATGAGTGTAAAAAAAAAGACACAGAAAAATAAATCAAAAGCTGCAGACAATTCAACTAAAAAAAAAGTAGCAAAAAAAGCTGCTCCTAAAAAGGCTGCTCCGAAAAAGGCTGCTCCGAAAAAGGCTGCTCCGAAAAAGGCTGCTCCGAAAAAGGCTGCTCCGAAAAAGGCTGCTACGAAAAAGGCTGCTCCGAAAAAAGTAATTCAAAAGAAGGAATCCCTTAAGAAATCTGTTGAAAAAAAGACTTCAAATAAAAAAGAAGAGTTTCTTCCAGAACAATATGTTGTTTATCCCTCACATGGCATTGGTCAAATTTTAGAAATAGAAAAAAAAGAGATAGCAGGACAAATGCTTACAATGTATGTGATAGAGTTTGAAAAAGAAAAAATGACACTAAGAGTCCCAATAGAAAAAACTAAAGAAATTGGCGTAAGAAAAGTTTCCACAAAAAATCAATTAAAAGAGATTTTTGAAATACTAACTGGAAAAGCAAAAGTTAGAAGAACTATGTGGAGCAGAAGAGCACAAGAGTATGAAGCCAAAATAAATTCAGGCGACATAAAGCTTCTTACTGAAGTAGTAAGAGATTTATTTAGGAGTGATAGTCAACCTGAACAATCCTACTCTGAAAGGCAGCTATATGAAGCTGCTAGAGAGAGGTTATCTAGAGAGGTCGCTGTTATTGAAAGAACAGATGAGCAAAAAGCTATTGAAAAGATGGAAACTATATTAAATAATTCAAATGGTAGGAACGAAGAACTGAATAGTGAAGATTAAAAATAGTTTTAAAAGGGGAGTCTATTGGGTCATCAAAGAAAAAAATTAATAAATATTGCCAAAAGATTACTAAATCATAATTTAAATGGTTCTACGGATCAAGCTGATGAAATTATGGTTAAACCAGTTAATGACTATATTGATAATCAGATTATTAGCTCAGAAGTTAACAAAATTTTTTATGATTATCCTGTACCTATAGCTTTAAGTGCTGAGCTTAAAGAAAATAATTCCTATAAAGCTACTAAAGCAATTGAAACCCCTTTACTTATAACAAGAGATGAAAATGGAGTTGCTAGAGCCTTTATTAATATTTGTAAACATAGAGGGGCACCTGTTTGTCCAGAAGGTATTGGTAACAAATCAAAATTCAACTGTACTTACCACGGCTGGATGTACAACAATAAAGGTAATTTAGTTAATATTTTTAAGTCAGACACATTTGGTGATATTGATACATCAAAGATAAAATTGACTGAACTTTTCTGCGAAGAAAAATCTGGATTTATATGGGCGTGCTTAAATCCAGATATTAAATATGATCTTTCTGAATGGATGAATGGATTTGACTCTGAATTAGATGATATAGATTTAAAAAATTGGCATATTTTTAGTACAACAACATTAAATGGACCAAGATGGAAAATTTGTTGGGATGGTTATTTAGATGGATACCATCATCATATGGTTCACCCAGAAACTGTAGGCAAAAATACAATTGTAAATCTTATTGCTCATGATACATATGGGCCTCATCAAAGATTTGCCTTTGGTTTAAAAAATATCAACGAGCTATCTGAAATTGATGAGAAAGACTGGAAGCCTGAAAATCATATAAGACTTATTCACTCAGTTTTTCCAAATGGATCAATTTCAGCTATTCAAAATCAGCATTGTTTGGTGAGTATAGTTTTCCCGACTCCTGATTTGCAAGCAACTATTACAACACAATATATTTTATGTTTAAAAGAACCTAAAACAAAAGAGCAAATTAAAGATGCAAAAGATTTTTCTGATTTAGCGGAAAAAGCTATAGTAGAAGAAGACTATCCAATGAATTTTAATATTCAGGATTCTATTAACTCTAAGGCTAATAAAGAATTTTTATTTGGAAGAAATGAGCCTATACAGCAACATTATCATAAGTGGGTTGATAAATTATCCTCTAAGTAAGTAATCTATAAGAACTAATACTTGACTAAGTTATTGTTTTTCATTCAAAATAAAAATAGGAGGGAGTAATATGAGTAATACAAAAGAAGTTTTTAATCCTGATTATAACCCCAATGGAGCAGAGGGATCTTTGGATACCAATAAATTGCCATGGATACCATTAAGAAATGTTGATGGTTTATCTATAAAACCAGTAAGAGCAAGTTCTGAAAGTGGTATGTTTTCTCTAATTTTCAAACTAGGTGCTAATTCAAGTTTTCCTACTTCAATATATTTAGGTGGAATGGACCTATTAGTTTTATCAGGCCAACTTAGTTATGAGCAAGATGGGGAGGAAAGCATACTTGCCCCAGGAACATGGGGATTTATTCCTGCCAACTCTAAAGTAAATTCAATAAAGGCTATTGAAGACTGTGAAGTATTAGCAAACTTTTATAGTGGCGTAGCATTTCTTGATGAAAAAGATTCAGTAAAGTCAATTTTAACAAGTATTGATATACTTCAATTAGCCAAAAGTAATAAAATTCCCCTGGTACCTAATTCTAGCGCGGAATGTTGGGAACGAGGCCCTGAAGAAGCTTATGATGGGCCATCAGAACCACTTACAATCGCCTCATCAAATGCAAAAGCCCTAGTTAGTTCTGAGTCAGGATCAGTCATTTCATCAAATGTAACTCATCCTCATTTTGTAGATACAAGGGAAATTCCATGGCTTGTAATGCCTTCAATGCCTGATGTTGGTTTAAAATTATTAAGGGTTAGTGAAGAAACTGGTTTTGTTTCAATGATAGTCAAACATAATGGTGTTGCCCTTCCTCATACTCATATTGGGGCAAGTGATTTTCTAGTTTTAAATGGTGCATTAGGGGTTAGATCTGGACCGCCCGAAGGATATGGACCGGGTATTTGGTTTTATGAGCCAGCTGGCGCTAGACATGAAGCCACTCAAAGAGTTACTGATGAGGACTTAATATATACTGCAAATATTTATGGCCCATTAATTTTTGACTCTGGTCCAGGAACTCCTGTTGAGGCAGTTGTTTCTTGGTTAGATTATAAAGCTATGGCTGAAGAGTCTGCTGATGTTAAATTAGCTCCAAATACTAGTTTAAGTGATACTAGCTTATTGGCTTGGGCGCCACTTTAAGGTCTATAAATTTTTTAAAAATACTTGATTTTATTCTCTTAATTTATAGTTTGAATTTGTGGTCCCGTAGCTCAGCAGGATAGAGCACCAGATTCCTAATCTGGGGGTCACAAGTTCGAATCTTGTCGGGATCACCAAATTAATTAATCTCTTATGAACATCTTAATCAACAGAACTAAAAGAAAAAAAACAATTTCAATACAGATTAAAGATGGAAATGTCGAGGTAAGAGCTCCATTTAATTTAAATCAAAATGAAATAGATGCATTTATTCTAAAAAAAGAGAGATGGATTAAAAATAAAATTCTTCTTCAAAAATCTATTAAACAACTACCCGAAAAAAAATTTATTAATGGGGAAGTTTTTAAATTTCTTGGCAAAGATCTAAAGCTTAAAATTAATATTAGTGGTGAAAAAAAAACGTACTTAAAAAATGATTATATATGCTTGGATTTAAAAAATAATTCAGAAAATAATAAAGAAAAAATTAAAAAAGAACTTAAACTTTTTTATAGAAGCTTATCTGAGAGAATTCTAAAAGAAAGAACTCTTATTGAGTCTAAAAAAATGAATCTAAAAGTAAAAGCAATTAAAGTTAGATCATATAAAAATAGATGGGGCAGTTGTTCATCTAATGGAGATATTTCTTATAATTGGAAACTAATAATGGCACCAGAAAAGATAATAGATTATGTTATAATTCATGAATTGTGTCATTTAATTCACTTTAATCACTCTAGAGACTACTGGGAGGAAGTAAGTAAAAAAATTATAAATTATAAAGAATGTAGAGAATGGCTCAAATCAAATCAGTATTTATTTAACTGGTAATATTTTTAAAAATTAAATCATACTTAAATTTAGATAGAGGTTAAAATGAAAAAAAGAAAACTAGGTAAAACAGATATAAATGTCAGTGAAATTTGTTTAGGTACAATGACCTGGGGAGAACAAAATACTGAAAAAGATGGCCATGAACAAATGGACTATGCCCTGGATATGGGAATAAATTTTTTTGATACAGCTGAAATGTATGCCGTTCCTCCAAGAAAAGAAACTCAAGGTTCAACTGAAAAAATTATTGGATCCTGGTTTAAAGAGAGAAAATCAAGAGATAAGGTTATTCTTGCTACAAAAGTTTCAGGTAGATCTCCATTGAACTGGTTAAGAGAAAAAGAACAACCAACTGAACAATCAAAAGCTCAAATCTTTGAAGCAATTGACAAAAGTCTATCAAGGCTGGGAGTTGATTACATAGATCTCTATCAACTTCATTGGCCTGATAGACCAATGAATTTATTTGGTGGAAGCATTAATTATGAACATATTGACCAACCCTCAAATGAAATTAATGAAATTTTGGATTCATTAAATGATTTAGTCCGGGTGGGGAAAATTAGACACATAGGGCTTTCAAATGAAACGCCATGGGGAACAATGAAATTTCTTCATCACTCAAGTATTTCATCTACACCAAGAGTTCAATCTATTCAAAATGCATACAATCTTTTAAATAGAACCTTTGAAATAGGTGGCTCAGAAATAGCTCACAGAGAGGATGTTGGATTATTGGCATATTCTCCTCTTGCACAAGGTTACTTAACTGGGAAATATCAAAATGGAAAACTTCCAAAGGGTTCTAGAAAGGAGCTTTTTAACAGGTTGCAGAGATATGAAGGTCCATATGCTGAGGAGGCAATAGAAGATTACCTTTCAATTGCGCAAAAATATAGTATCGATCCATCGCAACTAGCTAATCAATTTGTTACAACAAGGCCTTTTGTTACATCAAATATTATTGGAGCAACTAGTATGGAACAGCTAAAACTAGCCGTAACTTCAATTGAAGTTGATTTAACTGAAGAAATAGAAAATGAAATTGAAAAAGCTTTCCAAAAGCATGGGAATGTTGCTTCTTAAATTAATCTATTCAATTGAAAATAATAATAATGCATTGCCAGGCATATGGTTATATATGCCGTATCCTGAATTTATAGCCATATAGCCATTCCTGATAGAAGGACCTGAGCCACTAAAACTGCCTCCCGATGCTGGAGCTCCAGAAATACTCTCATAATCTCCTAAAGAGTTAAAACTCCACAAAATATCTCCGTCTTCTTTGTCGTAAATCCTTATAATCCCATCAAGGTGACCTGCGATAACTGCACCAGGGATGGCTGTAACTGCTGCAGAAATTCCTGGATCACAATTTGTATCTATTTCCTTACATTCTTTATCTGTAATTGTTGACCATAGAATTTCGCCAGTTTCTGAATCTAATGAATGCATACCAGGTTTTCTATTTAGCCATACTTTTCCATCATTAGTGTCTTTCATGTCATTTAAGGGGACATATAAGATTTTTCCTTCTGAGGCCATTCCAAAATGAATACCTCCCTGAGTACCTCCACCTGAAACGGCTTTTGACCAAATAATCTCACCCGTATCAGGATCTATTCCATAAACAGATCCAGATTTTTGACCGGCAACTAGTATATCTTTATTACCTAAATCAATTAAAATTGAACTTGCTGAATAATCCATGTCTGGGCCAAATTCTTTAGGACAATTTGGTAGGCCATTTCCCATACATGCAAGATTCCAAGCATCTCCAGCAAGAGTTTGTCTTCTCCACACCTCTTCACCTGTATCAATATTATAGGCAATAATTGCATCAGAGGAGTCATCAGCAGGTGTTGAATAATTCTCGCCAGTTCCAATATAAACGTATCTTCTCTTCTTATCTACATTAGGTGACGTCCATATTGGTGCTCCAGATGGTCCAAACATTCTTGTGCCAACTGATGTTTTACCAGAATATTTTGCCGGAACAGGAATTGAATACTGTTTCCATAATGTTTTACCGGTAGTTGCCTCAACAGCTAAGAGTCCTCCCCTAAAGGTACAACATTCATAATCATCATTAAAAGCAGGAATAACCTCTAAACCTGAGACCGGAACAAATAAAATATTTTCAAATATAGCTGATGTAGCCGTCCTAGTTGCATTAGGATGATCATCAGATTTTATTTTCCAAATTAATTCACCGGTTTGAGCATCAAGAGCATATTCGTTTGCAAGTATATCTCCGAAATAAATATATGGACGTTTCTTAGGTTTTTCACCGTTTTTCCATTCATCCATGATTATACCAGTTCGAACTTCAGAAGATGCAGAAAAATTCCATTTTACACAACCTGTTTCTACATCTAAGGCATATATGTCACCAGACTGACTTCCTACAAAAATTGATCCCATGGCAAAAAGTGGCTGAGACCGAGCTCTTTGAGAATAAGGAAAACCAAAGGTCCATTTTAGTTTTAATTTTTTGACATTTTTTGAGTCAATTTTTCCAGAATTTTTTGGGACGAACCTAGAAGTATTATAACCCCAACCATGAGGAGCAGGAGCTTCTTTCAAATCAAACTTCATCTTTTTAGTTTCGCAAAAATTAAGTTCTACTTTTTTTGGAAAATCTTTTCTATCTTTTCTTACAATATATTCAACAATTTGTATTTTTTCTTCCTCTGACAAATGTGAAGATTGTTCAGCCATTATACCAACATTAATTGTATCCAATAAAGCTTGAGGAACAAGCATTTCAAGCCAATTAGCTGCAGGTGCTTTTTTTACTGAACCATTATGGCAAATTGCACAATTTTCTTGGTAAAGTTGATTTCCTGGGTGCGTTTCTGGATCAATTGTTATTTCCCTGATAATTAACTCATCAGTGGATTCTCTAACTCTAGCATTTTCGTCTATTAAATAATCTTGTTTATTTTCTGTAGATTCTGCGCTTAAGAAAGTTGAAAAAATTAAATAGAAAAATAAAATAAATAATCTCATTAGAAACTCCAGTCCCGATAATTATAAAATATTAAGACATAATAAAATAATAATCCATCACAAATTCTATGCTATTATTAAATATATTTAGGTAAAAAAATGAATAACAAACTTCCAATTAGCTGTTTTATAATTGCGAAAAATGAAGCAGATAGAATAGCCCAAACAATTGAATCTGTAGAGGGTCTAGTCGATGAAATTATTGTTATCGATTCCGGTTCAACGGATGGTACACAAGATTTGGTCAAGGAGCTTGGATGTAAACTTTATTATAATAAGTGGCATGGATTTGGTCCACAAAAGCGTTTTGGTGAAGACAAGGCAAGAAATAAATGGTTACTTAATCTTGATGCTGATGAATATTTATCAAATGAACTTAAAGCAGAAATAAGAGATTTATTTTCAAAAAAATTAGAATCAAATTTTTATTCAATGAAAGTTACTCCAATATATCCAAATTGGAATAAACCAAGAATATTTTCTGCACACCACTTATGCATAAGATTGTATAATATTGAATTTGGAAGATTTTCAAGTTCAGAAGTTCATGACTCTGTGCAAACAAATTCAAATAAAATAATTAAGCTTAAAAATCCTGTACTGCATAAATCAGTAAGATCTTTTTCACATCTAATTGAAAAAGAAGATAGCTATATAAAGATGCAAATTGAATCTTTAAAAAAGAAAAATAAATTATTTCTATTTTTAAGATTACTCTTTGAATTTCCATTAAGCTTTATAAAATATTACCTTATTAGGAGGCACTTTACAGGTTTATTTACTGGTCTTATAACGGCAATGATTCTAGCTTTTTATAGATGGAAAAGAATATATCTTTTTTTAAGAAGATCCTAAAATTTATTTAAAATTAACTATCATCATTCCACTAATTACTAATGAAACTCCAAATAATTTCCATAAATTTATTGGTTTAACCTGAAAGGCCATCAATCCAAAATGATCCAAAATAAGAGACATAATTATAGTGCCAGTAATAAATGTACTTACATATGTTGCAGCACCAATTTTTGGAGCAATCAATATAGCCCCAAAAACAATGCATGCTCCCATCAAACCACCTGAGAATGACCATAGCGGGGCTTTTTTTAGGTCAACTAAATTTGGAATAGAGGGTTTTAAAAAAATTAAAATTATTGAAAATATTATTACACCACCTAAAAAACTTATAAAAGCTGCCTGAGATGGATGTGAAAGATAATTTGATAAAGTAGAATTTACGCCTGTTTGAATTGGTCCCAATGTCCCAAGAAAAATTACAATAAGAATTAAAATTATTTTATATTCCATAATTATTTTAAATTTATTTAGAGTTTTAATTCTTTATTTTGTATTTTTTCATAGAGCTCTTTATCCAAAGGTAAATAAGTTTGCAATTTATGATCACAGAAATACATAGGCTCTTTTATTTCTTCAGGATTATATCCCTCTTTAACTAATTCAACTTTACGGTGCTTAAAAGTACCTGTAATTTCAATTTCCTTTTTTATTCTTAAAATAATTGGTTGAGCATATGCAGGAAGTGAAGAGGATAAGGATTGATATAAATTTTCTAAATTTAAATCTCTATCAGTTGACAATGCAGCCATTCCAGCCTTTCCATCACTTCCAGGAATAGTAACTCCATAAACATTTGTTTCTAAAATTCCATCAAAGCCTGCAAATGCCTCTGCAACTTCAGATGTTGCAACATTTTCACCCTTCCACCTAAAGGTATCTCCTATTCTATCAGCAAAATAGATATAGCCTAATTCATCCTTACTTAATAAATCACCTGTTCGAAAATATTGATCACCTTTGGTAAAAACATCGACAAGAATTTTTTTCTTAGTGGCATCTTTATCAACATAGCCTTCGAAACTTCCTGGCAAAACAATCTCACCAATTGCTTCTCCAACTTCATTGATTTCACAAGGGATACAAAAACCATCTCTATCTCTAATAGGTTCCTCTTTTTCTATATCAAACTTAATAATATGAACATTAAGAATTTTTTCTATATATTTGGGAATTCTTCCAATTGCACCTGACTTGCCGTCATAGTTCATTAAAGAAACATTCCCCTCTGTGGCACCATAAAATTCTAAAATATTTTTAATATTAAAACGATCTTTAAAATCATCCCAAATGTCAGGTCGTAAACCATTTCCTGTAACCATCCTTAGGTTATGATCTTTTTCATACTTATGATAGGGAGCATTCAATAGGTATCTACAAAGTTCACCAATGTATTGAAAAATCGTAACTTTATATTTATGAACATCATCCCAAAATTCATTTACAGAAAATTTCCTCTTCAGAACCAATGAGGCTCCAGATGTTAAAGCTAAACCAACAGCTATAACGCCTCCCGCAGAATGATAAAGAGGCAAAACATTGTATACTCTATCATTTTTATTTGGCTGAATTGCTCCTTTAAAGCCTAACATCATTAATCTTAGCCTTTTATGAGAAATATTTGCTGCCTTTGGATTACCTGTCGTACCTGAGGTATAAATGTATAAACCATTATCATCGTTTGTTACTTTATAATTTATCTCTGGTTTCTCTGAGGAAAAGCCATCTAATGACTTATCTAAATCTTCAAAATAATTAGATTCTTCATAATTGCCTTGAACCCAAGTATTAAAATTATTTTTAGTTTCATCGCTTGTTGAAGAAAAATTTTCTAAAAGCTCACTACCAAGAATTAAATTATCTGCCTGCGATATACCAAGGGAATAATCAAGTGGTTGCCCACTTAAATTAGTGTTTATTAATGCAACAGTTCCCCCAACCTGAGTTATACCAATCCAACAAGCTAAAAATTCTGGCCTATTTTCCATCATAAGAGCAACTACATCACCTCTTGTTAAATCTTTATTTAAAAACCATTGCGCATATTTATTGGATCTTTCAATTAATTCTTTGTAAGTAATTTCCTGATCTTCGTAATATATTGCTATAGCATTTGGAGTATTTTTCGCGAATTCTGCTATCTGTGAAGGAACTATTTGATCAGGCTTAGCCTCAATAGATCTTAAAGCCCTAAAAATTCTACCGAACGTAGAAATATAAGTATATTCATTTTTTATTCTTTTTAACATCTCTTACCTACTTAATATTCATAAAAAATTTTTGATGCTCTTCATCAAAACCAGGTGCTAATTCTCTTTTAGATAAACCCTTAAATTCCCAAATTGGTCTTTTAATAAGAGAAGTATTTTTAATTATAATTTTAATATAATCTTTTTCAAAATTATTTTTTAAATTCTCATCAAGATTTCGCCAGGTTGTACTTCTCTTGTTTAATATTTTTTCAAGAGAGTGAACTTCAATCCATTTTAAGAGCAATACACCAGACAAGGTCAAATCTTTAAAATCGAAAAAATTATAAAAATGATTATTTTTATCTAACCATTTCAATGCTTTTCGACAGCCGTCACAATTTTTTAATCCATAAATATTAATCATAGATAGGCTAATTAACTAAAACTTCATCATCATTAAATTTTAATGGCTCTGCACCAAGATTATTCAACGCATCAAAGTAAAGTTGTGGTTTTTTTGAATTAATTTTTTTTCTTACATCATCTATTGGTAGCTCAATGAGCTTTTCCCAATCTTCACAAGACCATAAAGTTGCTCTTTTTCCATTTTTATAACCCTCATAAATGACTTCTCTAAGATTAAAATCTGGAAATTCTTTTCCTACCTTCCAATAACCATATAAAGCTATAGCACCGATTCCTCTATTTTGTTCTTGAGCGTAAGTAAATGCTAAAAGCGATAATTCGCCTAATGCATCACGTCCATAACCAGTTGTTACATGCCATAAATCATGCATGTCTCTTTTTCGAATATTGAAAAATATTTCATCTTCAGTTCTATTACCAAATTCTTTTTTACTGTTCTCACTAGCTTCAATAAGTTCTTCAGGAGATAAATTTTCTTTATATATGAACTCATAATATTTATATCCAAGAGTATTTTTTGGTAATTTTGAAAGAAACTCTCTATCTTTTAAAGTATCAACAAGGTGAATTTTTTCTTTTAAGATTTTTTTTCCTAATTCAGATTTAGAAAAAATTTTGAAATATTTTCTATCTGAACCCCCTTTCAAAGCATCAATAACATGAAAGACTTGTGTAGTATCTTCCTTATCTTTATCCAAAGCCATAATAGCCTTAATAGCCTTTATCGGCTTGACCCTGTTATCCCAAAGTCTATAAATATAATCTGTATAAAAATTTTTCATAATTTATCTTAAACAAAGTATATTTAGATTTCAAATATAATTAAATCCGAATTACTAAAAATGGTTTCAGTAAATTAAGGATTTATGCGGGTGTGGCGGAACCGGTAGACGCGCCAGATTCAAAATCTGGTTCAGGCAACTGAGTGGGAGTTCAAGTCTCCCCACCCGCACCATTGGTAATGAAGTAATGAACGTTAATAAAAATATTTATGATTTTTTTAAAAATAAAAAAAGTGATGTTTATTTGTACTTAATATCTTTCCTTGAAAGCATTTTTTTTCCAATACCAACAGACGTCTTTTTGATACCTAAAGCTCTAATTGATAAAGATAGAGCCATTAAACTAGCAATTTATACAACTGTTTTTTCTGTATCTGGGGGAGTTGCTGGATATATGATTGGACATTTTTTTTATGATGAAGTCGGAATCCAAATAATTGAAAAATTTAATTTAACAAAAGAATTTAATTTATTTTCAAAATCAATAAATGAATATGGATTTTTATTTATTTTTACAGCTGGGTTTACACCAATCCCATACAAAATAGCTGCCATAACATCAGGATTAGTAAATATATCACTTACTAGTTTTATTTTCTTTAGTTTAATTTCAAGAGGTCCTAGATTTATTGCTGAAGCATTACTATGTAAATTTTTAGGAAAAAAAGCTGAAAAAATCATAAAAAAATATTCAGTTTTTTTTACTGTTTTATTGTTAATATTGTTTACAGTAATAATTATTTTTAAAGAGCTTTTATGATGATAAATAAAATAATTATTATAATTTCTATTATAATTTTAGTATCTGTCCATATTATTGAATTTTTAGGCTTTGATGCATGTGACCTTTGTTTAAAACAAAGATGGGCATGGTATTTAACTCTAGTCATCGCTATGATTTCTAATTTCATAACTATAGATTTAAATAGAATTTTATTATTGATAATAGCAATAATTTTGTTTTGCAATTCTATCTTTGCTGCTTGGCATGCTGGTATCGAGTGGGGGTTTTGGCCTGGTTTAGAGACTTGCAATTCTAGTGTTATATTTGATAGTAATAATCTAATAGAGACCCTGAAAGAAAGTTCAGTTCCAGTGTGTGATAATGCATCTTTAAGAATATTTGGAATATCATTAGCTGGTTATAATTTTATTATATCGCTTTTAACGTCTATTTTCGTTTTAATAGCACGAAGGAAAAATTATGAATCAGAAAAGACTAAATGAAATTATTAGAGTGGATCATGCTGGTGAACATGGGGCAATAGCAATATACAAAGGTCAAATTAAGGCATTAGAACTTATAGGTGATAAAAAAACTTTACCGATTATACATGAGATGCTTGAAGGTGAAAAAGTACACGCTCAAAAATTTGATGAAATAGTTAAAAAAAAGAAAACTAGAGCTACAGCTCTAATGCCTCTATGGCACTTAAGTGGATTTACATTGGGAGTAGTATCAGCTTTAGGAGGAAGAGACTCGCTAATGGCTTGCACTGAAGCTGTTGAAGAAGTCATAGATAAACATTATTCCGATCAAATATTAGAACTTGAGAAATCTGGAGAAGAACCTGAAATTTTAGAAACCATTAAGAAATTTCATGCGGATGAACTTGAACATGAAGAGATAGCTAAAAATGAAATATCTGAAAATACACGATTCTTAAATACCTTTAAAGAAATTGTAAAAGTAGGCTGTAAAGCAGCAATAAATATATCAGAAAAAATTTAAGCCTCTAATTCTGAGTCCCAATATAAGTAATCCATCCAACTCTCATGAAGATAATTTGGCGGAAATAATCTACCGTTCTTGTGAAGTTCATGAACATTTGGTTTATAAGGCCATTGGATAGGCTTCATATTAGCTACATGATACAGATGATTTGCTTTTTTTAAATTACACTTTGAACAAGCAGTCACAACATTCTCCCAAGTAGTTTGCCCGCCCTTTGAACGAGGTAATAAGTGATCAAAAGTTAAATCTGACATTTCACCGCAATATTGGCAGCTAAATTTATCTCTTAAAAATAAATTAAATCTTGTAAAGGCAGGCCATTGTGGTGGTTTTACATAGTTTTTTAAAGAAACAACGGAAGGTAGTTTAATTTCAAAACTAGGTGAATGGACTGCCCTATCATAGCTTGATACAATATTTACTCTATCTAAAAAAACAGCTTTTATAGCATCCTGCCAAGACCAAAGTGATAATGGGTAATAAGATAAGGGCCTAAAATCAGCATTAAGAACTAATGCTGGGCAAGAGTCAGGGTGTTTGTTTGGAATTAAATTTGTTGCATTACTCATCTCATTATTTAATTATGATTCGATATAAATACATAAATTTTTTTATGAAAAATAATGATAAAATTTAATACTAGATTTGCCCCAAGCCCAAATGGATATTTACATTTAGGGCACGCATATTCTGCATTAGTGGCAAGCAAGTTGGCTCAAATAAGTGGTGGAAAATTTTTCATTAGAATTGAGGATATTGATTTAGGTAGATGTAAAAAAGAATATGAAGAAAATATATATAAAGACTTAAATTGGTTAGAAATAAAATATGAAGAAAATATAATTAAACAATCAGAATGCTTCGATAACTATGAAAGATATGTTAAAAAATTAAGAGATCTTAATCTAATTTATCCGTGTTGGGCTTCAAGATCAGAAATTAAAAAAACTATCTTGAAAAAATCGAGTAGTAAATCCTCATGGCCAATCGACCCTGATGGTCAATATATATACCCTGAAATTTATAAAAACATATCAAAAGCAGAAAGATCTAATTTAATGCTTAGTGGTTCAAAATTTTCTTGGAGATTAAACGTCAAAAAAGCAATGAATTTTGCTCAAGAAAAACTTGGCAATAAAATATTTTTTGAAGAATTAGGCTTAGAACCAAAAGGAAAAAGAATACTAGAACCAAATTTATATGGGGATTTTATAATAGCAAGGAAAGAAATACCAACATCATATCACTTATCAGTTACTGTTGACGATGCTGAACAGGGCATTAATTTAGTAACTAGAGGACTTGATATTTATCCAGCAACATCAATACATAGACTATTACAAATTATCCTTAATCTTCCAGAAACCAAATGGTATCACCATAATCTCTTAAGGGAGGATAGTGGAGAAAAATTATCAAAAACCAACAAATCAACTTCGATTAAATCTCTTAGAGATAAAAAAATAAAAAAAGATGAAATTTTTTCTCTAATCAAAGCAATTGAGCCATTTCCCGATGAAGTATAGTGTGACAAAATGATCTAGCCATAATTTATAAAAATATGATAACAACATTCTAATAATCTTGGAGTTTAGATATGAGCAAAAATTCTTTAGTTATAGAACTTAAAGATGCATATAATAAATCAAGAGAAATTTTTACTGATGCTAGAAATAAAAATAATAATTTAAGCGATATTAATTCTCTAAATCAAAACCAGCATATTGCACATGGTCTTGCATGGTACGCAACTTATGTTGAGTCATTATTACAATTATCAAATTGGATAGAATATTTGGAGACAAATAATCGTTTGACCGATTTAGAAGAAGGTATTGCTGGTGTTGGCGCTGGGGAATACTGTCTTCAAATTATGCACGGTATACCTATGAGTCAAAATGAAACTATAAGACCTGATGAATTGGGAATTCCAAATGAAAAAATAGAAGAATTTAAAAAAATTACAAAATCACTTACTCAAAGATCAACAAGTTTTGAGAAAAATAGAGTTATGAATATTCTGCAGCAAAGCATTGAATCAGGAATAAAACCTGATGATGGTTTAGACGAAACATATCAAGAAATAAAAAATCAATTTAAACGTTTTGTTGATGACGAGATAACCCCTAATGCTCATGAATGGCATATGAATGATGACTATATTCCTCTTGATATAATTAAGAAAATGTCAGAGTTAGGTGTTTTTGGTCTTACTATTCCTGAAGAATATGGTGGCTTAGGTTTAGAAAAAAAAGCAATGTGTATCGTTTCAGAAGAACTTTCAAGAGGCTGGGTTGGAGTAGGCTCACTAGGTACAAGATCAGAGATCGCCGCGGAACTTATTTTGATAGGCGGAACTGAAGAACAAAAACAAAAATACTTATCAAAAATTTCAAATGGTGAAATTTTCCCTACAGCTGTTTTTTCAGAGCCTGATATAGGATCGGATTTAGCTCACTTAAAAACTAGAGGAAATGCAAAGGGCGATAAATATTTAATAAATGGAAATAAAACTTGGATCACACATGGTGCTAGAGCTGATCTAATGACATTATTAGTAAGAACAAATCCTGAGAAATCTGATCATAAAGGTCTTTCTATGTTTTTAGCCGAAAAACCAAGAGAAACTGAAGATAACTTTTTCCCAGCTGACGGAATGAGTGGAGGTGAAATCAATGTAATTGGTTATAGAGGGATGAAAGAATTTGATATCGCATTTGATAATTTTGAAGTTCCAAAAGAAAACTTGCTTGGTAATGAAGAAGGAAGGGGTTTCATTCATTTAATGTCTACATTCGAATCTGCTAGAATACAAACCGCAGCCAGAGCTATTGGGGTTTCTCAAAATGCATGTGATTTAGCACTACAGTACGCTAATGATAGAGAACAATTTGGACAAAAATTAATAAATTTTCCTAGGATTAGTGAAAAATTAATTATGATGTTTGCTGAAACAATGATTGTTAGACAATTAACATTCCACGCAGCAAACATAAAAGACTCAAAACAAAGATGCGATATGGAAGCTGGAATGGCTAAGCTTTTAGGAGCTAGAGTTGCTTGGTCATCTGCAGATAATGCCCTACAAATTCATGGGGGAATTGGATTTGCAACAGAAACTCCTATTAGTAGAGTTTTGGCTGATGCTCGAATATTAAGTATTTTTGAAGGAACTGCTGAAATTCAAGCACAAGTAATAGCAAGAAGACTCATGGAAAGTGCTAATAGATAATTAAATTGATTTTTATACTTAATTAGATTGAATTCTATAAATAATTATAATTAAATTGTTTTAAATTTCATGGAGTATCAAATTGATTAAAAGTAAATTAGTTTTAATGCTTATCTTTTGTATGGCACCTATAACAAGTATCAATGCAGCTGAATACAGATTAGGTCTTTCAATGCATGATGTTGAAAGAAGAATAGAGGGTGGAGCAGCCTTATCAATTGAAAAAATTTTTGATCGTCCTGAGTGGTGGCACCCTTATGCAGGAAGACCCCATCTAGGCACTCATATAAGTTTAGCTAACAATACCCATCTATTATATGCTGGTTCAACATGGGATTTATTTCAAAAAGGGAAATTTTCTGGTGAATTAGCTTTTGGAGCCGCGCTTCATTCTGGTGAAGAAGAAATAAAAAAAGGTGAATTAGGTTTTGGTTGCAGAGTTAACTTTAGAGAAATGATTGCTTTTGGTTACCAAATTGCAGAGAATAAAGTTTTACAAATTTCAGCACAGCATATGTCAAATGGGAGCTTATGTGATCCTAATCAAGGTCTAACTAGTGTTGGATTAAGATTAGCTTGGAAAATAAATTAATGGTCACATTAAATAAAATTTATACAAAAACTGGGGATAAAGGTTTAACAAGCCTGAGTGATGGATCAAGAATATCTAAAAATGATATTAGAGTTGAAGCGTATGGAACTATTGATGAAGCTAATTCTATTATTGGAGTAGTTAGATCATATACAAAAACCTCAGAATTAATTATTTTAGACAACTTCTTAAGCTCTGTTCAAAACGAATTATTTGATTTAGGAGCTGATTTATCAACACCGAGTCAAGATGAGAATAGAAAATTATCAATTTCTCAATCACAAATTGATAGACTGGAACAAGAAATTGATCAACTTAATATAAATCTAAGTGCTTTAAAATCATTTGTTTTACCTGGTGGAACTGCAGCATCCTCATTTCTTCACTTAGCAAGAACAACAATTAGAAGAGCGGAAAGATTAATGGTTGAGCTATCAGCAAAAGAAAAAAATTCTGTTTCAAAAGAATCACTTGCTTATGTAAATAGGCTATCAGATCTATGCTTTGTAGCTGCACGTTACGCAAATCAAACTGAGCGTGGAGGACAAGGTGATGTATTGTGGAGACCAGGAAAAACAAAGGTGGAGTAATAAAAGATAAATTAATTTATGAAATTAATATTATCTATTTAAATTGTAAGATTGACACAAATGATTAGTGGTTTTAGTTTCTGCAACTTAATACATTGAATTTATTGGAGATTAAAAATGAAGGTACTAGTGCCTATTAAAAGAGTAGTTGATTATAATGTAAAAATTCGTGTCAAATCTGATAATTCAGGTGTTGAGTTATCTAATGTTAAAATGTCAATGAATCCATTTGATGAAATAGCTGTTGAAGAAGCAATAAAACTTAAAGAAGCAGGTACTGTTTCTGAAATTGTTGTTTTGTCAGTAGGCCCTCAACAATCACAAGAAACAATAAGAACAGCCTTAGCTATGGGTGCTGATCGAGGAGTATTAGTAAAAACTGACGATTTAGTTGAACCATTAAATGTTGCAAAAATAATAAAGGCGGTTAGTGAAGAAGAAAATCCTGACCTAATAATCTTAGGAAAACAGGCTATTGATGATGATAGTAATCAAACTGGCCAAATGCTTGCTGCATTATTGGGATGGTCACAAGGTACATTTGCATCCGAGTTAAAAATTAGTGATGGTAAAGCAAATGTTGTTAGAGAAATTGATGGCGGACTTCAAACTTTGGAAATTAAGTTACCATCAATTATAACTACTGATCTAAGATTAAATGAACCTAGATATGCTTCATTACCAAACATTATGAAAGCAAAGAAAAAACCAATAGATGAGAAACTTCCGGAGGATTATAATCTAGAAATTTCACCAATGCTCGAGATCGTAAAAGTTTCTGAACCAGCTCAAAGAGAAGCCGGAATTAAAGTAGAAACAGTTGAAGAATTAGTTGATAAATTAAAGAATGAAGCAGGAGTTATATAAATGACAACCCTTTTAATCGCAGAACATGATAATAATATACTTGCTGATGCAAATAAAAAAGCTATGGATGCTGCAACAAAGATTGGTGAAGATATTCATATCTTAGTTGCTGGAAAAGATTGTGCAAATATTGCGGATAATGCATCAAAAATTGAAGGCGTTTCAAAGGTTCTGTTATGTGATGATGGATTATATCAGAATCATTTAGCTGAGTCATATGCTGATTTAATCGTTTCAATAGCAGAGGATTATAATACTATTATGGCAATTGCTTCAACAACTGGAAAAAACTTTATGCCCAGAGTTGCAGCGTTACTAGATATTCCGCAAATTTCAGAAATTATTAACGTTATTGATTCACAAACTTTTGAACGACCTATTTATGCTGGTAATGCAATTCAGACAGTAAAGTCTAATGGCGATAAGAAAATTATTACTGTTAGAGCTCCATCATTCCAAGCAGTTGGGGATCAAGAATCATCTTCTATTGAAAATATCAGTAGTGGCGAAAATAAAAATTTATCCGAACATATATCCGATGAACTTACTAAATCAGATAGACCTGAACTTACCTCAGCTAAGATAATAGTTTCCGGTGGTAGAGGTATGCAATCAGGAGATAATTTCGTTCTTCTTGAAGGAGTTGCTGATAAACTTGGTGCAGCATTGGGTGCTTCAAGAGCGGCTGTAGATGCAGGATTTGTTCCTAATGATTATCAAGTTGGACAAACTGGAAAAGTTGTTGCTCCAGAGCTTTATATTGCTGTAGGAATTTCGGGTGCAATACAACATCTTGCAGGAATGAAAGACTCAAAAATTATTGTTGCGATTAATAAAGATGAAGAAGCTCCTATTTTCCAAGTAGCAGATTATGGACTGGTAGCAGACTTATTTACAGCTATACCTGATTTAGATGCAGCTTTAGATTAATTAATTGAAAATTTTTTGTAACTTTTAATTATTTCTACAACTTCACTATCATCCCATTCCCAGGGTCCGTCCCTTCTGCCTACCTCATTGCCTTCATGATCAATTAAAAATGTTAATGGAAGGCCTTTTGCTTTTGAGTAAAGCCCTGATTTAGTGGAATTGTCATGGTATATTTTTAAATTCTTCAAGCCTAAATCTTGATAAAATTCTTGAATTTTAAGGATATCATTTTTTTCAACCGCAATAGCGATAACTTCGAAATTATCATCTCCAATTGAACCTTGTAAACGATCTAAGGCCGGCATTTCAATTTTACAAGGCAAACACCATGTAGCCCATAAATTAATTAATAAAACTTTTCCCTTAAAGCTCTCTAAAAAAAACTGATTATTTTCTATATCATAAAAATTAATTTCACTGAGACTTGCTTCTTTATTAGGTTCGAGAAATACTTGATCATCATTTAAATTGTTTTTTTCTGTAACAAAAGAAATAAAAAATAGAAAAACAAAACAAGATATAAAGATTAGACCTATTAAGAGTGGTTTTTTTGATATATTCATATGATATTACCTTAGTTTGTTAGCAGGTTTAGAAAAATGAAAAAAAAACCATCAAAAAATAAGATGTGGGGAGGAAGATTTACCTCAAAGCCATCAAATCTTTTACAAAAAGTTAATTCATCAATTCATTTTGATTATAAACTATTTGAAGTAGATGTTGAAGCCTCAATTGCACACGCAACAATGCTTGCAGAATGTAAAATAATTTCCAAAAAAGATTCCATATCAATTATCGCTGGTTTAAAAAAAATAAATAATAAATTTAAAAAAGGAGATTTTAAATTAAATCCAGAATTAGAAGATATTCATATGAATATTGAAGCTGAATTACAAAAAGTGATAGGGGATCCAGCAAAGAGACTACATACTGCCAGATCAAGGAATGATCAAGTTGCAACTGATTTAAGACTTTACGTAAGAAAAAAAAATGATCAACTGATTAAGGAAATATCAAATTTACAATACGCCTTATCAAAAAAAGCTAAAGCTGGATATAATATATTAATGCCTGGATTTACCCATATGCAAACAGCTCAACCAATTACATTTGGTCATCATCTTCTTGCATATGTCGAAATGTTATCAAGAGATAAAAGTAGATTCATTGACTGCAATAAGCGATTAAATGAAAATCCATTAGGATCGGGAGCATTATCTGGTACTTCTTTTCCAATAAATAGAAAAATAACAACTAAATCATTAGGATTTAATAAACCTATGCAAAACTCCCTAGATGCGGTTTCATCTAGAGATTTTGTTTTAGAAACCACCTCATCCATAACTATTTGTTCTATTCACCTATCAAGGTTAGCCGAAGAAATAGTAATGTGGATGTCAAGTGGCTTTAATTTTATTGATCTACCTGATAGTTTAACAACAGGATCATCAATAATGCCTCAAAAAAAGAATCCTGATCTTGCTGAGCTTATTAGGGGTAAAACTGGTAGGTTAATTAGCTCTTTTATAAATATGTCTATTGTTATGAAGGGATTACCTCTTGCTTACTCAAAAGATCTTCAGGAAGATAAAGAACCAACCTTTGATGCTATAGAAAATATTGAATTATGTCTTCAATCAATGACGGCTATGATAGCGTCATTAAAAACCAATAAAGAAAAAATGGAATTAGCTGCGTCTTCTCAATACTCTACTGCCACTGATCTAGCAGATTGGCTTGTGCAAAATTTAAATATTCCTTTTAGAACCGCTCATGAAATTACAGGTAGAATTGTAAAAATATGTGTTGATGAGAATATTACTTTAGAACAAATAGGTATAGAAAAACTAAAAAAAATAGACAAAAGAATCAATAAAGAAATTTACAAAGCCTTAAATGTTAGAGACTCCGTTGAAAGAAAAATTTCTGAAGGCGGTACATCTCCAAAAAATGTTTTAAAACAAGCTAGTCGATGGATTAAGAGACTTGAGAATGATAAATAGAGAAAAACTTCTTATTATTTTTGTTATTTTAATAGCTTTGAGTAGTTGCGGAAGAAAAGGGGATTTATTACCACCCCCCAATCTCATTTCAATATTATCTTCTAATTCTGTAACGGACAGTAAATAATGATTAATTATAATTATAAAAAAGGTAATCTTATTTTTGATGATCTAAACATTAAAAATATTACAGAAGATATTCAAACTCCTTTTTATTGTTACTCTTTAAATTATTTAAAAGATCAATATTCATTACTAGATAACTCTATTAACCTTAAAGATTATGAAATTTGTTATGCAGTAAAATCAAATTCAAATCAGTCAATAATAAAGAATTTTGCAAATATGGGTTCAGGAGCTGATGTTGTATCAATTGGTGAAATGAAACGTGCTCTTAAAGCTAGTATAGCACCAAATAAAATAGTCTTTTCAGGGGTTGGGAAAAATTCCTACGAAATTAAGTACGCATTAGAAAATAATATTTTAATGTTTAACGTAGAGTCGGTTAGTGAATTAAAAAAAATTTCTGATCAGGCTTTATTACAATCAAAGAAAGCTCCGATAGCTATTAGAATAAATCCAGATATTTCTGCAGGGGGCAATGAAAAAATATCAACTGGTAAAGCTCAAGATAAATTTGGAATAAGCTGGAAAGACGCTTATGAGGTTTACGAGTATGCATCCACCCTTCCTGGAATAGAAATTAAAGGAATTGATGCTCATATTGGTAGTCAAATAAATCAACTAGAACCTTTTAGCCATTCATTTGATAAATTAAAAGAAATTACATCAATGCTAAAAGATAAAGGAATTAAAATAGATATTATAGACGTTGGTGGCGGTCTAGGGGTCAAATACAAAGAAAATGAAACCCCGATTGATGTAAAAAAATATGGAAAATTATTATCAGAAAAACTTGGGGAATTAAACTGTAAAGTAATTATTGAACCAGGAAGGTTTTTAACCGCAAACGCAGGAATATTAGTAACAAAAATTCTTCATATAAAAAAATCTAATATTAAAAATTTTGTTATTGTTGATGCGGGAATGAACGATTTTATTAGACCAACTTTATATGGAGCACATCACAATATAATACCCCTTAAACAGCCAGGAAAATTAGAAAACCTAAAATGTGATATTGTAGGGCCAGTATGCGAAACTGGTGATTTTTTTGCTAAAGATATAAATCTAAAAGATATAAATGAGGATGATTTTCTAGCAATATGCTCCACGGGAGCATACGGATCAGTTCAATCCTCAAATTATAATACGAGGGCGAGTATCGATGAGTTATTAGTAAATAATGGTGAATATGAAATTATTAGAAAAAGAATTGATGAAGACAGTATTATTGATAAAGATATAATTTCAAAATGGGTGTAATTATTCAATAATTTCAACAAAAATATTAGAAGCATTTTCAGGAAAATTACTAAATTTAACTTCAAAATCTTTAATTTCTAGATAATCAAAAAATTCATTATTAAATTTCACAGTTTTTCTTAATAAAACTGTTCTATCACTACTTTCTATAATGATCATTATAGATGGGACTTTTCTTATATAATTTTCTTGATTTATAAGAGAACCAGAAACTATTAATGGAGAGTCATTCTCAGTAGAGGATATTTTACTAGATAAATTATTTATCTCTATTCCTCTAAACTTTATTGAAGGGTCAAAAATTTCTATTATGGGTGATAAGGTAGGGATTTTATTAACAATCAAAACTCTCTTATTCCAACCAATAATAAAAGAGATAAAAAGCAAAAGTAAAAAAATCCAAAAAATAAAATCTGATTTATTTGTCTGTGGTTTATTAAATATAACCGGTAATGGGTGATCAGGTTTCTTATTTTTATCAATTTTTTCTTGATTTTTGATGTTTGTTTTTAAACCTTGCGTTGAAGATGGCTCAAATAATTTAGGAACATCAATTGGCTCCCCTTTTGAGGATGAGGTCCAAATTAGTGAACATCTTGAACATTTTAATTTTTTAGGTGATCCATTAAATTTTTTTTCATCTAAGAAAAAATTTGTACTGCAAGATGGACATTGAATGATCATTAATTACTTTTAATACCTATAAATTATTTGGTGAAACTTTAATAATTTTACCAGAATTTTTCTTTCCTCTACCATCTGTTAGAATAATTAAATTTCCATTTTTAGATGATTTTATACTGCGAATTCTAGAATTAATCTCTTTGAACATAATTTCTTCAGAAACGACTATATTATCTTTAATTACAAGTCTTCTTACGTCACCAGGTGATAAAGCTGAGATAAATAAATTCCCATACCATTCAGGAAATAAATCGCTGTAATAAAAAGTCATATCAGATAAAGCAATTGAAGGCGTCCAAAATTTTATAGGTTGTTCCATTCCCTCTTTTTTCTTAAAAGGTGAAATAATGGAACCACTATAATCAATACCATATGTTATTGCTGGCCAACCATAATTTAAACCTGGATTAATAATATTTAATTCATCGCCACCTTTGGGACCATGTTCATGACTATAAATAATTCCATCAATATCTTTTGTAAGACCTTGTTGATTTCTATGACCATAAGTAAAAATATCTTTAAGAGCTTTGTTTTCTTTAAAAATTGGATTATCACCTGGAATTGAGCCATCATCATTAATTCGCAATATTTTACCAAAATGGTTATCTAATTCTTG
>Ga0222719_10000314_pt1 | contig 49107 bp, 56 predicted proteins | sample C33_34DmetaG_FD_165039 | JGI IMG/M metagenome (GOLD analysis project Ga0222719, IMG submission 165039) | Estuarine water microbial communities from San Francisco Bay, California, United States - C33_34D | ecosystem: Environmental > Aquatic > Marine > Unclassified | place: USA: California...
CATGAATGCAGATCCTGATTCGGTGTTCATCAACTGGTTGTCACGAATTTCTCTAAGCATCTGAACTTGCGGAGCTAGTTCACTACCATATGCTGCTGTTGCAATTAGACAACCGCCGCCTTCTTCAGATGACTCTTGAGGTGATGCAACTGGTTCATCTACAACTTGTTCAACTGCTGCAAGATTCTTCATGACTTCTTCAACTTTAACTGGTTCATCTACAACTTCTTCAATAATTGTTTCTTCTACAACTTTTTCTTCAGTCTGAGTTTCTTTTTCTGGATGAGCTTTATCTCCTCCTTCTTGTACGATAATTGTTCCTTGCATCCAAGGATGAATCATATCAAAATAAGTAAATTCTCCAACATTTTCAGGAGTCCATTCAGCAGAAGCACCTGGTTCTAACATTCCTGAATTAAATTCTGTACCAATAACATCATCTGATGGAGAGCCTGAAGTGAATGTGTGTTTAACGTTATCTGTATTTGAGAATATTATGAGGCTGCCGACATATACTGTGACAGTATTAGGACTGTAACATCCTTTATCAGTTAATTCACAACCTGGACCAGAACCAGAACCTGATACTGGAGTAATTGTAACTTCATGATGGTCTGCAAAAACAGGATGTATAGGATGAAGATAATCTGCATAACCTGTTGGTGACATTGCAATCATTCCAGCTACAAAAGTAAATAATAGAAAAATTGAGCCAATTGCTTTAGTCTTCATAAAGAGATTACTCTCATGGATACATAAAAACTTCTCTAGGATTATCAAAAACTTTTTCTAATTTTTTCTTAATTGAATGACTTTAACGATTCCAAATGCTGGAAGTCCGATGTACATTCCAAGATTCAATGCAATTACTGAGAGTCCGAGTCCCAAGACTTCTGATTCAGATTCTGCATTCTCCATTAGTGACAGTGAGGAAATCATCGGAGTGATTGCAAGCTTTACTGCTTCTTTGAAGTATGGATTTTCACGCTCGTAATCTGCAATTGTTGGTGAGAATGAATAGTAGACGTCGTTGAACATTCCCATGAATGCAGTTCCAGATTCTGTGTTCAGTAATTGGTTGTCACGAAGTTCTCTGAGTTGCTGAACTTGTTGTGACATCTCAGAACCATAAGTTGCAGTAGCTATCAGACAACCTCCACCTACTTCAGATGACTCTTGAGGTGATGCAACTGGTTCATCTACAACTTGTTCAACTGCTGCAGATTTCTTTTCTCCAAATGTTTTATCAAAAACAACAAAAGCAAATTCTGTTTCTTGTCCAGTATTTCGAATATTTTCAAATTTAACTATTGTAGGTCCTGTCTGACCTTCAGAAAATGTGAACTTTTCAAAATCTCCACCTACTTCAGCATTATCACTTACACGATGAAGTTCTTTGTTGTTTTGAACAATTACAAATGTGTAATCAGAAAGTCTCATTGGTGAATCAGTATAACTATCTCTAATAGTGAAAACAAAATTAGTTGGAACTCCAACCTCAATATCCTTAGGATCCCATGCTAAATTGACTTTGAATTCCTCACTTGCAGTATAGGCAATTAAAGGAAATTTGGTTTCTTCACTTGCAGATAATTTAAACTCAATTTTGTCAGGTAATGGTTGTTCTAATTCACGCATCTCATTTTTCAAATAACGAAGATGATCTTGCAGTAAAACAAAATGAACAGTACGTTCATCATCATAAGTATAGTCATCTACAGTAACTGAAGATTTGAATAATTTGATGTCATTTACATGGCCAGTGTAACTAGGACTCAAAAATTCTTCAAAATCTTTTGGAAACTGTGTTTCAACATGAATAACATTCACGTGAGACATTTTACTTTCATTCCAATCAAATGGCATTTCAAAAGTTACTTCTTTTTTATCAGAATCATATTGAAAATTTGAAATTGAATCAAAATATGATTTTGTACCAAATTCTACATCTTGATTATTTTGATCTTTTTGTGTAAAAGATTTGGACTCGACAATGGTTAAATCAGCAGTATACACACCAGAATCCTCTATGATGTTTGTGGGATCATCAATAGTTCTAATCTCAATTTCAAACGTGTACAACCCTCCTGAATTAAAAATTGGACCTGTGATTTCTACGGGATTGGATTCAGTACCATACCATGCTCCAAGTAATGAATCCTTTTCTCCTACAATTGTAATATCTCCATCATTTGTTGGTGTAACAGTAATTGGTAAAATTCCATCTTCAGCGAAAAAGTAATTTCTCAATATCATTTCATCTTTGTAAAAAATTCCAATAAGATATGTCACATTATTTACATTTTCATCAGTTTCATTATCTGTTGCAGTAATTGTAATTTGCTCCTGTTCATTTTCAAAATACATTGGCATTTCTATAGAAACAGAAAATTGTTTTTCTTGAATATTTATTGAAGAAATTGTGTCAATTCCTAAACCATGTCCGTAAACACTACTTGCTGGAAATAACAGACAAAAGATGATTGAAAAAATTAAAATTTTTTTTATTGACAACGTTATTCTCCAATTATAGACCTATTTTACTGTCAGTAATTCTTTGGTCGTTTCAATAAGATCTTCCATAGTTGTTGCTTCTAAAAGCGGTTGAAGTTCATTAGGATCCTTTGCACCAAGTGCTGCTAGAGAGTAAATATAATCAATAGTTGGGGAATCGCTAGTTAGATAGTATTGTTCTAAAACATGATCTAGGGCATGAGATTCAACAATTTGTGGTAAGGCCTGATGAATAATTTTCTTTTTCCATAATTCAATTAATGACTTCCATCGTACTAAAGAAATATTTTCATCAATTTCAGGAATCAATTCAACTTCAGCTTGTATGTACATTTTTTCTTGAGTACCAATTTCCTCATGAATTTTTGATATTTCTTGATGACCCTCAACTGAAAGTGGATCATAATTATCAGGTTGGGAAAGGACAGGTGGAATAATTTTTTTTATTCTAAACGAATTTCTTCCCATTGTTTCAATATGAAGTTGTAATCCATCAAGTTCAACATCCTCACATTTACTAATTTTGGCAATTGTTCCAACTAATTTTGGAGAATTCCATCCATTAACTGAATTTTGTTCATCAATCAAACAAACACCAAATTGGCCATCACCAAGCATGCAATCATCTACAAGTTGTTTGTATCGAGGCTCAAAAATCCTAAGAGGTAGTTCCTGTCTAGGAAACAAAACTAAGTCTAATGGAAAAATTGGAATAATTTTTTTTTCACTCATTTAATCATCTTTTACGGTTTCTAAATATATGGAATACGGAAGGTGAAGAAATTAGAATCCATTTTCATTTAATGTTAGACCTAACAATGTAGCACGGGTATATTTTCCATATTCAGCTTGTTGAAAATATTTAGCATTTTTTGTTTTATCAACTTCAGTAGAAATTTCATCAATTCTAGGCAATGGATGTAAAATAATTGAATCATCTTTCATTTGATTAACTAAATCTTGTCCAACTACATAACTGCCCTTTACTTTTAGATATTCTTCTTCATCTGGAAACCTTTCTTTTTGAATTCGTGTTACATACAAAACATCTAGTTCATCAATATGATCCTCAAGTTTAGTAGATTCAGTAAAGTCAATATTCTTTTTAATGTCATAAGTTGAATCAGATCTAATTCTCAAAGACTCTGGTGAAATTAAGCGAACATCAACATCATAGTTACCTAAACCATACAATAGTGAGTAAACTGTTCTTCCATATTTCAAATCTCCAACAATACCAATTTTTAATCCATCAATCTTTTTCTTTTCTTTTTTGATTGTATACAAATCTTGAATTGCTTGAGTAGGATGTTCTTCAGTACCACTACCAGCATTAATTACAGGCTTGTCTGAAATCTCTGAAGCAAATCTACTTGAGCCATCCAAAGTATGTCTCAAAACAAGAATATCTGAATAAATAGACATTATTTTTACAGTGTCTGCGAGACTTTCACCTTTTTGAGTTGATGAAGATGAAATGTTTGAAATTCCTAAGGAGTTGCCTCCAATTGATGCCATTGCAGAGTCAAAACTTAGACGAGTTCTAGTACTCGGTTCATAAAACAAATACCCCAAAGTTTTTCCTTTACAAATTTCTCGTCTTTGAGATGAATCTAGTTGAATCATCTTATCTGTTGATGTAAAGATTTTTTCTAATTGATCCTTGCTAAAATCCTTAATTGAAATAATGTCCTTGTTGTAGAATTCATTCATTCTTTCAATAATATATACAAGTGACTATACAAAGTATTCTGATGGAACAGTCTGAACTAATGGTTCGACGAATCAAAGAAGGCACAGTTATTGATCATATTGATGAAGGGAAGGGCCTACAGGTTCTCGATGCCCTAAGAATTGATGGTCAGGACGGCAGTTTGATCACTTTAGCCATGAATGTTCCAAGTGGAAAATCAAAGAAAAAGGACATAATCAAAGTAGAAAATAAATTTCTAAAAGATGATGATACAAACAAGATTGCAATAATAGCCTCTAAAGCAACAATCAATATTATAAAAAATTACAAATTAATTGAAAAAAGACGAGTTGCACTTCCAAATGAAATTGATAAAATATTTCGTTGTACTAATCCTGATTGCATTACAAACAGTACAGAGCATATCGAATCAATAATGGATGTGATTGACAAAGATGGTATGGTTCTCAAATGTAGATATTGTGCAAGAATATTAGATGTAAGTAAAATAAAATACAATTAGAAAATAAAATTAAAAATTGAAAAGTTTGTAGTAAGGACTATTGTCCTAAGATGATAAACATCATAACTATACCGTAGATTGCGATTGATTCGACCATACCTACGAAGATGAATACTTTTGATTGCAATGCTGGGTTTTCACTGATTACTGCAAGACCTGCTGCACCGACTTGACCTAAGCCGATACCTGCACCAAATGCTGCAAGACCAAATGCTAAACCTGCACCAAGAATTTTCAATGATCCATCACTTGATGCACCATCTTCTTGTGCATATGCTACACCAGTTGATCCGATAACTGAAATTACTGCTGCTGCCAAAAGTAACAAGACAATAGTTTTCATTGTAAATTGGACTCGATAGATTCCTTATTTAAATCATGATAAGAATTTGAATTAAATTTTGGATAGTGTTTTCTTTTTAAAACTAGATAGATCATCTTTGATAGATTTTGAAAAATTATCTTTATCCTGATCTAAAGCTTTCTTGGAATCTTCAATTAATTTTTTTATTTCTTCTTTAGCCATTATTTCCTACTCTCCATCTTAGCCTTCACTTTTTTTAACTTTGCGAATTCTTCTCTTTCTCTTTCTTCAAGAGTAGCAAGAATAAATCTAATTTTATGTTGATATTGAGGAATAATTACATTTTCTAGTGCATTTAGCAGTTTTTGTGTTTTTTCTAGTGCTTTTGCAAGGCTAAAAATAGAATTTTCATATTCTGCAGCTTTACAAATTTTTGGCAATAATTCTTTGATTTGTTTTGCCCCTCTATCAATTGAGGAATTAGTATCTGCAAATCCATAAGGCATTGATTTTGTATCTTTTTCAGTTACTGACAATGCAGGAATTTTAACATCAACAACTCTTCTAACATTTACATCAACTTCCATTACAGGAGGAGTAGACTCTGCAACAGAATCAACAGTATTGGTGCCTAATGCCAGATATGCTTCATTAACAGATTTGTAAATATCTTGTAATGGATCCCAAATTCCCCCTCTAGCTTTTGAAGCCTCTTCAATCATTTCTTCAATATTTTTTAACAAAACTTTACGTTTATCATCTAAAATACCCTGTACCATTACAGCAACTTGACTTGATTTTTTGTATTTGAAAAGTTCAATTTTTGTAGCAGCGACATTTTGTCCAAATGACATTTTATTATTCGCCCTGATAATATTTTTCTACGTGCTTATCTTTGATTTTAGTAATCTCGTTCTTTGGTAATTTTGAAACAATCTTCCACAAGATTGCAAGTGTTTCTTCAATTGTTCTATTTTCATCAGTTGCTTGTGAAAGGAATTCTTTTTCAAAGACATCACCAACATCCATGTATTTCAAATCAATTTCAGTTAATCCTGCTTTACCTACAATTCCTGCTAATGCTCTAACTTCTTGTGCTCTTGAATAAGCGTCATAAACTTGGTTAGCAACTTCAGCATGATCATCTCTTGTACTTCCTTCACCAATTCCGTCTTTCATTAATCTACTAAGACTCATCAAAATATTGATTGGTGGATATACGCCTTGTCTGAATAAATCTCTACCAACTACTACTTGACCTTCTGTAATGTAACCAGTAAGATCAGGAATTGGGTGAGTAATATCATCAGATGGCATTGATAAAATTGGAACTTGTGTTACACTTCCTTTTTTACCATTTAGTTTACCGGCTCTTTCATAAAGAGTTGAAAGGTCAGTGTAAAGATAACCAGGATATCCTTTTCTTCCAGGAACTTCCTCTCTTGCTGCACTAATTTCTCTTAATGCTTCTGCATAGTTTGTCATATCTGTAAGAATAACTAAAACGTGCATTCCCAATTCAAATGCCAAATACTCTGCAACAGTTAATGCTACACGAGGAGTGATAATTCTTTCAATTGCAGGATCATCTGCTGTATTCAAAAATAGAACACTTCTTTTTAGTGCACCAGATTCTTCAAGACTTTTTCTAAAGTATTCTGCTTCACTGTATTGCACACCAATTGCTGCAAAGACTACAGCAAAATCATCATCAGTACCAACTACTGATGCTTGTCTTGCAATTTGTGCTGCTAGTAAGTTGTGTGACATACCAGAACCTGAAAAGATTGGAAGTTTTTGTCCCCTTACAAGAGTAATTAATCCATCAATTACAGATACACCAGTTTGAATGAAATCTTTAGGATATTCACGTTGTTCTGGATTCATTGGTTCACCGTTAATATCAATAAATTTATCAGCAATTGGATCAGGTAATCCATCTTTTGGTCTTCCTAATCCATCAAAGACTCTACCAAGTACTTCTTTAGATACTGGCATTTCCATAACTTTACCAACAAATTTTGCATTGGTTCCAGAAATAGATAATCCAGTAGTTCCTTCAAAGACTTGGACGATTGCTTTACCGTTTCCAACTTCAAGAACTTTACCTAGTCTTCTTTCACCATCATTAGTTTCAACTTCTACAAGTTCGTCAAATGCTGCATTTTCTACATCATCAACAACTACGAGAGGTCCTTTAATTTCAGCAATTTTGCTGTATTGAACTCCGCCTTCGGTGGTCAATTTGTTACTTTCACTCCTGAAATATTTTTGAATTGTTCTTTCATATCGTTTTCTAATTGATCAAGTTTTGGCATCTCATCATCTTTGATATCCATTCTTGCTTTAAGCAATGATGTGACAACAGGTAATTCACGAATTGAAGCAAGTGATGCTCCTTCTTTAAGAGATTGTTGACCTTGTTTGTAGAAATCAACAACTAATTTCAATAATTTGAATTGTTTCTCTGGACTACAGTATGTATCAACATCATCAAATGAGTTTTGTTGAAGGAGACCAATCTTTACCATTCTTGCAATTTCTAAGATGAGTTTTTCCTCATCAGGTAATGCATCTGGACCTAAGAGTTTTACAATTTCTTTTAGAGTATCTTCTCTTTGTAAAATTCCATAAGCTTCATTTCTAATTCCAAACCAATCTTCACTGATATTTTCACCCCACCATTTTGCAATATCGCCAAGATAACCAGAGTAACTGTTCATCCAGTTAATTGATGGATAGTGTCTAGAGTAAGCAAGTTTTGCATCTAATGCCCAGAAAGTTTTGATAAATCTCATTGTATGTGTTGTAACTGGTTCTGTAAAGTCACCACCAGATGGTGAAACAGCACCAATCAAAGTTACAGAACCATCACGGTCTGGACTTCCAGCTGCTCTAACACGACCTGCTCTTTCATAAAATTCTGCTAATCTAGATGCAAGATAAGATGGATAACCTTCTTCTGCTGGCATTTCTTCTAATCTACCACTCATTTCTCTTAGTGCTTCAGCCCATCTACTTGTTGAATCTGCTACAAGAACGACGTCTTTACCCATATCTCTGTAATATTCTGCAATTGTAACTCCGGTGTAGATACTTGCTTCTCTTGCTGCTACTGGCATGTTACTAGTATTTGCAACAAGGACAGTTCTATCCATTAGAGGTTTTCCACTTCGTGGATCTTTAAGATGTGGGAATTCAACTAATACTTCAGTCATTTCATTTCCTCTTTCTCCACATCCAATGTAAACAACAACTTGTGAGTTAGCCCATTTTGCAATTTGGTGTAATGTAACAGTTTTTCCAGTTCCAAATGCTCCAGGAATTGAACCAGTTCCTCCTTTAGCAATTGGGAAGAATGTATCAATTACACGTTGTCCAGTAAGTAATGGAACTGTTGCATCATATCTTGTGTTATATGGACGTGGTTTTCGTACAGGCCATTTATGATACATTTTGAGTGGAACGTTTTGACCGTCTTTTTCAACAGTTGCTAATTCAGTTTCTAAATTATAATCTCCTTCAGATACGAGGTTTGAAATTTTTCCGCCAGGGTGGTTTGGTGGAACCATAATAGAGTGTTCAATAAGATCAGTTTCTTGAACAGTTCCAATTACATTACCTGGTAAAACTTCATCGCCATTACTTGCAGTTGGAACAAAGTGGTATGTCTTCTCCATATCAACAGGAGTTGTGGTAATACCTCTACCAATGAATGATCCAGATGCTTTTGATAATTCTTTTAGTGGTCTTTGAATTCCGTCATAAAGTTGTCCAATAATTCCTGGACCTAATAATACACTAAGTGGGTTTCCGGTTCCAATTACTGGTTCACCTGGTTTTAATCCACTAGTTGATTCATAAACTTGAATAAATGCTACATCTCCAGTTAGTCTAATTACTTCACCGACTAATTTTGAATCTCCAACTGTGACAGTTTCATACATTTTGGCATCAGCCATTCCATCAGCTCTAACTGCTGGACCGCTTACCCATACAATTCTGCCTTGTGCTGTCATCTTATTCTTTTACCCCGAATTTTGTTGCAATTTCTTTCCTAATTAAAGGCTTTAATCGATCGATCTTTGCGTCAATAGTATTATCGAATTTCATAGCTCCATCTTTAGATTGGATTTTAACACCACCAATGCATTCAATTGTTTCTGATGATAATTCAGAACCAGCAAAACTACCCAAAGTTGATTGAACTACATCACGATCTTTAGAGTTTGTAAATACTGTAACTTCAGATGTTCCTAAGACTTTGGTGGATTCATCTAATAATGATTTAATGAGATTTGCATAATCGCCACTGCGATCAGAATTTGAAATTTCTTCTACTGCTTTTGTGAAAACTCTAGAAACAGCGTCTTCAACGGCTAAAAGTTGTTTATTTCTGGCGTCAATGTCAGAACTTCCAACTATTTGTTTTTCTAGTTTGTCTGCCTCTTTTCGTCCATCTGCAACAATTTTGTCATATTCATCCTCTAATTTAGTCACAGAATTGTCAAGAGTTTGATGAGAATCGCTAAGTGCTCCATCTAAATTGGACAATACATCCTGTTCAGTCTGATCGAGAATTTTGTCAATCGTCTTTTCAAGAGAAGAATTTGCCAATATCACGCGTTTACTCATAATAGATTTTAATGTTTGGAAAAGAAAATTCTGTTGAGAAAGATATTAAAAACTAAGAAATTTTCAGAGGATTAACTTGGCAATAGCTGATCTGAAACTCGGAAGTATAATTTTACCAAGATCTGAGTCGCCAAAAGCCATTTCTAGATTAACTGAATTTGAATGGTTTCACAAAATTGATACTGATAATGATACAGTAACTCCAGAAATTGATGATTTATTGTTAGAGGCCCAAAAAACATATCAATCCATTGACGATGTAATCAAAGGCCTAGGAGTTCCACCTATGGTAGGAATTCTTGAGATTATGTTCAAAGGAACAATGATCAAAAAGAAAGACTATGAAGTTGGTGAAATTGAAGACATGGTAAATGACTTGATTAAAAGAACACCATCAATAATTGATGAACCTGCCAAACTTTTAGAAGAGCAAGCAGATACAAAACGCTCACTTGAAGAATATACATCACTTAAAGAAACATTAGAAGTTGCAAAGAAGCTAAACATTGATCTTTCAGGATTTGGATTAATGAAATATTTTTACACAAATCTATTTGTTGTTGATTCAAAAGATTATGAGGAAATCAGCAGAGCATTAGAGGGTATTACATTTTACAAATATGATTTAGCACTTAAAGAAAAATCTGCAATTTTAGTAATTGCCAGTGTTGAGGATTCTGATAAAGCACTCAAAGTACTCAGAGGTTTTAATGCAAATCCATTTTCCATTCCTGAAGGAATTCCTCAAGTTCCATCTGAAGCATATTCAATGGCTGAGGCTAAAATTAAAGAATTAACTGCAAAGCAATCAACACTTTCAAAACAAGTTGCAAAAATTACAAAGAAAATTAGACGTGATATTTTAGCAATTCATGAGGAGGCTCAAGTTGCAAAAGATGTACTTGAAACATTAAGGAAACCAGGTGGAACCAAAAACTTTGCAGTAATTCAAGGATTCATTCCAGTAAAGATGGAAGAGAAATTTAAGAATGCAACAAAACAATGGATGTCTGTATCTGAAGACATTACAGATCCTAAATTAAAAGAACAAGTTCCAACTCTATTTGATAACAAGAAATTTGTTAGAACATTTGAAGTAATTACAGAAAGTCAGGGAATTCCAAGAAAAGGAGAAGCTGACCCAACACCTATGATTGCTTTGATGTGGCCAATTTTCTACGGATTAATGTTTGCAGATGTGGGTCACGGATTATTGTTAATGGGAATGGGATTATTATTCAAATTCAAAGGACAAGGTAATCTTTCAAGATGGGGAATGTTAATTGCAATCTCTGGAGCATCGGCAGCTATTGCTGGTGTTGGAGCTGGTGAAGCGTTTGGATTCCACCTAGATCATATGGGACCATTAGAAGGATTGTTAGAAAAAGGAGGAGCTTTACATTCAGTAAGTTGGCTTGTAGGAATTATCAGTGTTGCAGAATTAACATTTGATCAAGTAATCAATATTCTAAAAGTATCATTATTCATCGGAATTGTACATTTAGTTTGGGCAATGGTTCTACATGTTAAGAGATTAGCTCAAGAAGGTAAAAAATTCGTAATGTACATGGAAGCAATTCCAAACATCACACTATACGGCGGAATTGTAGTAATTATGATGTGTGCAATTGGTGCAAACTATGATGTAATGAACATGTATTCTAAAGTGCATACAGAAGCAGTTCCTTGGGTAACAGTATTCTTAGGAGATTGGGCTCAAGTTTGGATTATCTCAAGAATTGCAGTAATTATCGTACTTGTATCAATGACAATGATGATGATTGGAGGAATTATGCATGCAAAGAAACATCCTGAAGATGGAGGTTCTGCAGCAAATGTCGTAATGGAAGTTTTCCTAGGAAAAACAGTAGAAGCGTTAGCTCACACAATCAGTTATGCCAGACTTGGAATTATGTTACTTGTGCATGCTGCGTTATTGATGACAGTTAACAACGCATTTAATTCTCTAGGAGGAATGGAATCAGGTGCAGCAATGGCAATGATCATTGGAGGAAACTTGGGAATTATGATGATTGAAGGATTAATTGTATACATCCAGTCACTCAGATTGCACTTGTATGAATTCTTTACAAAATGGTACAATGGTGGTTCACAACCATTTAGACAAATTAGACCAGAACTAATTTACAACCAATTCATCTGGAAGAAAAAATAAATTTTTAAAATTAATTTCAGAACTTATTCTTCTACAGCAAGATCCATATTATTTCCCCATTCACCCCAAGATCCCAAATAGACTTTGACATTTTGAAATCCAAGTTTTTTTAAAACTAAAAAAGAATTGGCAGCTCTATACGCACCTTGACAATAAGTAACAATTTCAGAATCTTTTGGAAAATCATACATTTGAGATAATTCATCGTCATTTTTGAAAGTACCATCTTCAGAGATATTTTGATTCCAATCAATATTGATGGATCTAGGAACATGACCAGTTTGAGCAGCTCTGACTATACTTCCATCATATTCACCAGTAGAACGAGCATCAATTATTTTCAAATTGTCAAGATTGTCTCTAATATGTTCAAATCCAGTAATAATATCGGGATTGATTTTTCCTAAGAAATTTGATGGTTTGAAATTATTTGCTTTTGTTTCAATGGACAAGTTTTCTTTTTTCCATTTTGTAATTCCTCCATCTAGCATAGAGACATTTTGATGTGAAAAATACATCAACATCCATACACCTCTTGCTGCAAGCATTCCAGAGACAGAATCATAAAAGATAACTTTTTTTTCAGAAGTAACACCAAGAAATGAAAATAGTTTTCTTGCTTGATCATTAAAATTCTCAATTCCCTTTTTTGTTGTATCAATCCAATGAAATGCAAACAAGTCCAAATGAACTGCTCCTGGAATATGACCTTCAGAATATTCTTTGAAAGAGCGAGTGTCAGCAATAACAACATCAGGGTTATCTAAAATTGAATTTAATTCAGATGTGGAAATTAACATAAATTTGATTAAATATTGAAATGTAAATTCATTTGGTTTTGTTCATGAAAATTTTAGGAAAATCCATTACACACAGTGTAAGGGACAATTAAATAAAAAGAAGAAAAAAGGGTGTTTTTTCTATTCGTTTACGTATGCTCTTTCGCCATGTTGTGCCAAATCGAGACCAATCTCCTCTTCTTTTGGAGTGACTCTGATTCCGCCAGGCCAAACGGCATCCATTACTTTTAGAATTACAATGGTTACACCAAATGCATATCCTATGGATACTAATGCACCTATGATGCTGATTGCTTGCTGTTCCATTCCTTCTGCGGTGCCAGTCCATGCTCCGATACCGTCTCCAGTATCCCAAACGTGTGGGCTAGCTAATGTACCAGTCAAAATTGCACCTGTAAGACCACCCATTCCGTGTATTCCCCATACATCTAATGCGTCGTCCCATTTGCGTGCGTTCTTGAATGCTACACATGCATAACAAACTGTTCCAGCGGCAATTCCCAAAATAATTGCAGCCATTGGACCTACCCAACCTGAAGCTGGTGTGATTGTTACCAATCCTGCTACTGCTCCTGATGCGGCTCCTACAATACTTGGTTTTCCTGTATGTGCCCAAGACATGAGCACCCAAGTAACTGCAGCCATACCAGTTGCGGTATTTGTAACAGTCCATGCGCTGACGGTAATGCCGTCTACCATTACTTCACTACCTGCGTTGAATCCAAACCATCCAAACCAGAGTATTCCTGTTCCGAGGACTACCATTGGGATGTTGTGTGGTTCCATTGGGACTTTGCCATATCCAAGACGTCTGCCTAGGACTAAAGCTCCGGCCAATGCCGCAAATCCTGAAGAAATGTGTACTACAGTACCACCTGCAAAGTCTAATGCGTACGATGGTGAAAGATCTGGATCGAGGTCTAATGATCCTCCTCCTATGTATCCGCCTCCCCAGACCCAGTGTGCTATTGGGTCATAAACGAAGGTTCCCCATAAGAGTACGAATATCATCAATGCGCTGAATTTGATTCTGTCAATCAAACCACCAATAATGAGTACTGGGGTGATGATTGCAAAGGTTCCCTGGAACATTGCAAAGAGTTGGTGAGGTACTGTACCAGGCCAACTTTGACTACAATAGTCTCCGTCCTTAAATTCATTCATCTGATAAGCTGCAGACCACGTGTCAGCACATGCGCCTAGTTCACCTATCGGTGCCCAAGCAGATACCATGTTGAAGCCAACATAATCCAAGTTACCCATGAACATATTTGCGTCAGAATCAATTCCGCCAAATGCTAGTGAGTATCCCCATAGAACCCATTGTACTGACATGAGACCCATTACAATTAGGGTCATACCAAGTACGTTGACGATGTTCTTTGATCTGGCTAATCCGCCATAAAAGAAACCGACTCCGGGTGACATGAGTAGTACCATTGATGTTGCTGTGAGCATCCAGGCTGTATCACCTGTGTCTATAAGACAAGGTAAATCTGGAACTCCATCATCATCACTATCGTACCAACATTCGTTAGGATTACCAGTGTAGATACCACTGGTTCCTGCGACGTATCCGTCCATACCATCATCAACGCTTTGTGCAAATGCTGTTGACATTGCACCAGTTGCTGTGATAGATACTGCGGCTACAAGTAATAGAGCATACTTGTAGTTTCTAGAATTCATTAAATTTTAACGAAATTGAATATTATTAAAGCATTGAAGACCTTAAAATTAATCAAAAAGTAACTTATTATATAATGAAATATTATGATAGTAACATAGAAAATGAAATTTATGTTAAAGGTGATTAAATGAAGGGAAAGTCAAAAGGGAAATTAGCAATTTTTGATACATTCAAGACTAAAGATAACGATCTAACAGGAGAAGCAAAAAGACAAAGAGCAATCATCACAATTCTTGGAAGTGGTGGAAATCCCGCTGAAAGAACAAGAACTGGTATTTCACAAAAAATTGCAAAAAAGCAAGAAATTGCTTGGAAAAATATCTATTCTGGAATTTTCAGAGATCTAGATGAAATTTTACTCCCTATGGAGATCGCAGAAGAAGATGGCAGGTTACCACTAAAAAGAGGACCTAAAGCATTACAAGAAAAAGGAATTCCATATTATCATTTAACAAAAAAAGGAATTCTAGTTGGATTAGCAATCAATGGAATTGAAAACATGCCATTACAGTTAAAAGAATTTTTTTCAATATCAGATTCAAAAGATAAAGAGTTTGAGAAAATTTTGATGAAATTCATGACTAATAGTCCAAATTTCACCTATTCAATTTTTCAGAAATATGTAAAAGCATTTTGTGAAGATAAAATTGAGGAATTATTACCATTTGATCTTACAAAATTAAAGGAATTATCAGATGAAAGCCTAGTTATTCAAAAAGAAATTCTTGCAGCATTTTTGAAATTTACAAATCCTGAAAAAAAGGAAGCAACCGCATTTTTAGATAAAATTGGGTAAAAATTCATCCCAATTGAGATCGCCAAACATTAAAATCCGTAATTCATGACGCTTCATTATGGGCAAAAACGTCTATGCATCTGTTAAATCATACAGTCAAAGAGGAAAATTACTCAATAGATCCGATTTTCAGACATTAGCTGAATCAAGAGATCTTGAAGAATTAATGACCAGAATTAAAAATACAATTTATGGTGATGCAGTTTCAGATGTTCAAAAACCATACACATCACAAGGAATAGAATCAGGCCTACGAGGACATTTAGCAGATGTACATTATTCAATTGCTAAAACAGCCGGAGATTCACCAATTTTAGATGCATATTACATGAAATTCATTGTATCAAATTTGAAGTTAATTTTGAAAGGAAAGGTATTAGATAAATCACAAGAAGAAATTGAAACTCACATCAACTTACATGCTGAAGAACTTATCAAACAAAGAGACATCATAATCAAAGCACTAGTTTCCAAAGATCTTGAAGAAACAGTTGCCAGTTTGAACTCTGTACAATTTGGTGAAGAAATTTCAAAAGCAGCAGCATTGTACAATGAACAGAAAAATCTTCAGATTTTTGACACATATTTTGATAAAATTTTATATCTTCAGTTAGGTCGTGCTTTAAAAAATACCAGAGACAGAGATGTGATAAAATTAGTTGGAATGGATGTTGACTTCTATAATCTTCTAAGTGTCATTAGAGGAAAATTATGGGGTTTGGAGGAAGCACAAATTCAAGATTTGATTGTTACACAAACAGCAACAATTACAAAAGAATTGTTGGGAAGAATGATTTCTGCTGCATCAATTAGAGATGCATTTGGTGAATTAACAAATACAAAATATAAGAATTTGATTTCTCAAAATGAAAATGAATTAGATGCAGTAGCTGAATTTGAAAGAGCATTTGAAATGGCACTTTACAACGCATCAACTAGATCATTTTCAAAAATGTTTAGTTTTGCAACAATTGTGGGAATTACAAAATTGACCTCATTTGAAGTTAGAAACTTGGCAGCAATTGCATATGCAGTAGAACAAAAAATTCCTACTGAAGTAACAATGTCGAAATTAATCGTGCAAGAAGAATAATTTGTAAAATGATTAGATTCCCTAAAAAGAAAAACGATATTTCAACAGAGACCATGATTAATACAATTTGGGTTAGTACCTTCATGGGTATGATTTTCTCATTACCGCCATTAGGGATTTTCTTAGGGATTTACTTTGGTACAGGAAATTTAGTAATTGGAGCAGTTTTAGGTTTTGGAATCCATTTTGTAACGTTAGCATTTGCAAGTAAAATCTCTAAATTTTTAACTCAAATAATGAGCTAAAGTATAAGAGGGCAAAAAACGAGGTAATTTATCATGATGGGAGATCGAGATTTTAGAGCAATTATTCAAAATTCCTTGGATTCAATTGGAAGGGAATTACAATTAGACATAGATTCAGAAAATCTTCAAACTATTCATTTACAAGAAGTTGTTCAGTGTTTAAGACGCTCATATTTTGACCGAATTGACCCTCTAGAAATAGAAAGAAGGGGATTCAATGAACTTCTATCAGGATTATTAAGAAAGCAAAAGTACGGAAGTGAACCTAAAGAATTCGAAATTGGAGATATCAAACTAAAAGGAGAAACAGACATGCTCGTTGACGATATTGTACTAATTTTTAGATCAGCAGAAAAAGAAATAGAAAATCCACTTGCAAATGATGTCCTATATCTTAATGCATGTCTATGGATATATGATAAACATGATGGAATTATTGTATATGTTAGTGGAGATAGAAAGGAAACAACATTTTCTGTCACACGAAGTAAGAAAATGTTTGAAGAAGTCATTAGAAGAGTAAGAGTACTAAATAATCTTCTCAAAGAACAAAAAGCACCAATTTTAGAACCGTCAACAGAATGTTCTGAATGTCAATATTTTGAAAGATGTTTTATGAAAAAGAAGAATAGCAAACATGTCGACATTGGAGAAATGTTAGGTTTAGGGAAATTCGGCGGCAAAGATTAGTTAAAGAAATTAAAAATATTGCAAAGGAAAATTCCTTTGTTGGATTAATCTAGTGGTTCAGGGTGTCCTTTACCACGAAGAGCGAAACACACTACTGCTAGTGCGATTGCTACACCTGCTGCGGCGCCATAAGCTGCCATTCCTGCTTCTGCCATTTGATAAAAAATAACCATACGTCCTTTTATAACATATATCAATAATTTTTTTCTAAAAACATATTATCATAATTATAAGATTTTATGATACTATCTAAAGAATTCAAATGGAACTGTATTTTCTTGTCCACTTGTCATTGAACTTAGATTAAAGTAAACAGTTCCATAAACCCACCATTTTGCGCTACCGGATTCACCATTCTCATATTCAGATTGCAATGAATCCCATAATTCACTTGAAGAAGCAGTATTTTTTATCACCATTTTCTTTTTTAGAACAATTGAATTATCACCTAATAGTGTGTAGTAATTTGAACCAAATTCTACCATTCCTTCAGGTCTACTACCAATAGTTCCACCAGCAAGTTGCTCGTAACTAGAGAAACCAGTTTCAAATAGATTATAGTCCATAGTTTGTACAATTACAGCTCTAGGATTTGGATTAAAAATTTCAAATGCTATTTCAATTGTAGCTGAACGTTCATTTATTTTGGTTACAGAAAGATCGGCTAACTCAACTTGTAGTAATTCAATAGTTGGAGCGTTTTCAACAGAATTATTATTTCCCTGACTTGGAGCCTGCATATCAGGTCCAACCAATACAATTGCGCCTAAAATTCCAACAATAGTTAAAACTGCTGCAAAAACGAAAACTTTAGGATTCATACTAATTTACCTCAAATATACCAAATATTAGATAGTTATTATACCATTCCAGAAGGGGAAAATTATGCAATATTTTCAAGCTGTTCAAAAAGGAAAACAACGAGCAAGCAAATCACAAATGAAAATGTTTGATGTTGCTGGATTTTCAATGTTAACTTTAACAACCAAAAAAATTGATGGAAAATTCTTTCCTGTAGGAGAAGAAGAGTTTACAGCTGTTATTGAATCAGAAGATGGACATGTTGCGGTAATTGTAGATAATGATGGCTTTACTAAGGCTCAGTCAAAGGCAGTGGAAAAAGAAGAAGCTATTTCCATATTCAAAAAACTCATGGATTCAGGAATCCCCGAATATTCAAAAAATGAAATTCAAATTTGGTCTCAAACTAGACCTACAATACAAAACCAAGTTTAATTATTTTTTAGAGGGTAAGATAATTTCAGTTCCTACTTTTCCACCTTTAATGGCTTTTTCAATAATTTTTGGTTCTGCTTTTAAAATCCTAGTTTTAATTTTAGAACGTTCTATTATTTTTAGAGCAACTATATCCATCAAATCATATCCTCCAGCTACAGAATCCTCATGAACCAAAATATTTTTCAGATTTTTCAGTTCAATGCTTTTGAATTTTTTTGCTTTTTTGAATTTATTTGGATCCATATCATAAACGCCATCAACATCAGTTGCATTAAGAAATTGTTCTGCTTTAATTTTTTCAGCAATTAATGCAGCTGTACCATTAGTACTTTGACCTGGATGTAAACCTCCAGCTACTACAATTAATCCATCATTAACTGCGTGTTTAACTTCTTGTAAAGTGGTTGGAGGGTGTGAATATGCTTTATTTTTTAGTGCATAAATTAACAATTTTGCATTAAGTCTTGAAATTTCAATTCCTAGTTCATCTAATGTTGATTCATCAGCATCAAAATTTCTGGCATGTGAAATATAGTGTCGTGCAATTACTCCACCACCAGCAATTACGACTGGTTGGCAAAATTTGCTAATTTTTATTAGAAAATCAGCGTATTTTTGGATAATTTTGGCATTGTCCATACCAAAAACTCTTCCAGATAGTTTTATCACAATTTTTTTCTTCATTCTAAATCACCTAGTATCGATTTTGCTGCAATTTCAACTTTTTTCCTGTATTTATCATGAGTGTAGATTCTAAGTATGTTCATAAAGCCTGAAATGGCTGAAACCACTGGTATTTCAGAAATTGGGAGTTCTTTTGCAGATGCTTTTCCATTTTCTGTAGAAATTAATGTTATTGACTTGGATTCATTTTTTGATGGTGCAAGTGGAATAGAGGGAGTGACAGAACTGTCAACATAGATTTCATTTTCATCAATATGAGATTTCTTTGAAATTTCAAGGCGTAATTCATCTGTCCTAGTTTTTTTCAGATTTTTTTGGCTTGTAAGAATTCTCTCAAATACACATTTGAGTAATTTCCTATTTTGATAATCCTCAGCTAATTTTTTGGCTTTTTTGAGTTTTGAAGATTTAGATGAAATGATAGATGATAAAACAAATTCATCTGTTAATTCTACATATTCATTTAGATTAAAAGATGTAAAACCAAATTCATCATCAGATAATCTTAATGCTTGGATTAACATGACTTCTGCAGCACGAACTGTTTTATGAAAATATACTGCTTTGAACATCTGATATCTAGAATGCATCATAGATTCAAAAGAATACAATGCTGAACGTTCTAATGCAATTTTTTTCTTATGTACACTAAGTGACTGTGTAATTCTTTTGTGATCAACCTTTGCATGTTCAGCTCCAGTGAAATAACCATCTCTAAGTAAATAATCCATCATGTCTGCACTTAACGCCCCAGAGACAATTTCATTGAGATATTGAAATTTTGATTCTCCAAAAGCGATTTGTGCAATTAGTTTTTTATCAAATCCAGTTTTAGATAAAATATCACCAATTTCAGATTTTAAAATTATTTTTTTACCAAAATCCTCATGAGAAATTTTTTTTTCTTGAATTATTTCTTCAAATAAATGAGAGAAAGGTCCATGTCCTATGTCATGTAAAAGACTTGCTAGGCGTAAAATCTGAACATCGTCAGAATTTAGAAATTCCTTCTCATTTAATGCAAATCCTGCTTCAGTAGCAATATGCATAACACCAAGTGAATGTTCAAATCGACTATGCTGGGCAGAAGGGTAAGTCAAATGTGCTCCAGAAAGTTGTTTGATACGTCTTAATCTTTGAAAAAGAGGACTATCAATTATCGGAAGCTCATAATCATATACACGAATAAAATCATGAATTGGATCAATAATGTCTAAGTAATTTTTTTTCATATTCCCAGTTTCTTTGAAAATGCTTTGACAATTTCTTCATGAATTTCTAATTTAGTTTTTGATGCATCAATAATTTTCCAATGTTTTTTCTTTGCAGTAGTACGATAAAGTTTAGATATTTTTCTTGAAAATTGTTCATTTTTTTCAAATTCATCTCTCTTCATAATTTTTCCTTTTTCATTTCGAGGTGAACGTGAAAAAGATTCTTTCTGTGTAACATCAAGTAATATTACAAGATCAGCTTTTGGTAAACCATCATCGAGACTTTCAAGCCATTTTTGTTTTAAACCATTTGCTAGCCCATAAACTAAGTTAGATTGGTAATATCTATTCATTATCAAAACAGAATTTTTTTCTTTTGATTTTATTATTTCATCAAATTTTTCCCATCTATTAGCTGCTAAAAGACAATGAATTACTTGTGGGGGAAATTTACGTTTTCCATCTAGATACTTTCTAATTTCTTTACCTATTGGAGTTTCATAATCAGGAAAATGAAATAATTTTGTTTTGATTTTTTGTTTTCTAAGAAATTTTTGTAATAAAACTGACTGAGTCAATTTTCCTGCCTGATCTCCACCTTCAATGACAATTATCATAAGCTATCCAAACAGAGGAATTAATTGATTAAAAATCTATCAAGACAATGATATGTTTGATGATATCAAATCAATAACTTATCAAAATAATTAGGCATGAATTCAAGATTTAAAACAAATGAATCAAAAATCAAACTATGTCTTGTACTCATACTTTCAAAAATAAAGAAAATCACATGGTTTGTTCAAAGTGTGGCTATATCCGAGAATTCACTAAACCATCCATAAAACCGAAAATTCTGGTAATTGGCCTATTAATCTCTGTAATGATTGTAGGGGGTGTTTTCGCACTCTCATTATTTTCCTAAAAATTAGTTTTGATAAATAATCAGTCAAGGTTTATATCTAAAAATTTACCACTTATGACAAAATGGGATTAATGAAAGAAATGATGAAAGAAATTGGAAACAAATCTAGAGAATTTTATGAATTTGTTTTACCGCCAATAGATATGCATCTAACTGATGAAAATCTTAAAGTGGTAATCGATATTCCAGGATTTTCAAAAAAAGATATCAAACTAACTTTATGCGGCGATATTCTTTCTATAAAGGCTAAAAAAGTTATGGATGAAAAAGATTCAAAAACATTAATTTCAAATCAGCGACCAAACATGATTAATAAAAAAATTAGATTGCCAATTGAAATTAAAGAAGGTGAAGAAAAAATTGAATCAGCAAAATATGAAGATGGTGTTTTAGTGTTAGTAATTCCAGTAACTAAAAAATCAAAAAATATTACAATTGAATAATCTAATATTTTCGTAGTAATGCAGATATTCCCATAATAATACCAGAACTAATCATTCCAATTGTTCCAAAATATTCATTTGATTGAAATAATAACACAGAACCAATGAAAATAGCAGAAGAAAAAATACTTCCACTAATCAACACAACTGGTTTACGTTTTTTCATATATACTTCAACTTCATTCATTAGTTTCTCCATATCTGAACCAACTCTCAAAGTTGAATTGATTGATTTTAGAAAACTATCAAAAGAAATTTTTAATTCTTCAAGATATGCACCTGTGATTAAATTTTCTTGTTCTAAAATATTTTTTAAAACTTTTAAAAATTTAAAATCAACGTTATGTGTTTTGTAAATTCCTTCAATAATTGAAGCCATTCTCAAATATAATGCCAAATTTTTTGGTAAGATAAATGGAAATTTACTCATAGTTTTATTTGCTAATTCCATCAAACTTTCCACTTCCATTTCATCAGGTTTATCACCATGCATAGAACGAATTGATAATTCAATTCCTTTTTCAATTACCGATCTATTGTAATCAGGAGTTAACATTTTGAGATCATCCATTGCAGAAACTACTCTTGAGGGATTCTTTTCCACTAGTGCAAGATACAATCGGATTAAATTAATTCGTGTTTTGTTATTTATTCTTCCAACCATTCCATAGTCATATAGAATTAATTTTCCTTCATCAGTAACTGAAATATTTCCTGGATGCGGATCTGCATGAAAAATTGAATGTTTCAAAAGCATTGTGAAAAAAATCTGATGAACGTCAATGACTAATTGTTGTCTATCGATGTTTTTTTTATCTAGGGCTTCTACATTTGTGACTTTAATTCCAGGCAAATATTCCATGGTAAGTACATTTTTTGAAGAAAAGTCATCAAAAACTGAGGGTACAATTACCTTAGAATTGTTTGCCATATCATTTTTAATTTCTTTAAGATTTTTGGATTCATTAGTATAATCTAATTCTTCATGAATGGTTTCAATGAATTGTGAGAGCATTGTTTTGGCTGAGTATCTTAAATTTGAATCAACAAATCTTAATGCCAATGGCAGTATTTTTTTTAGAATTTTAAGATCTTTTTCAACTACTTTTTCAATTCCAGGTCTTTTTACTTTAATTACTATTTGTTGACCAGAAATTGAGCCTCTATACACTTGTCCTAATGATGCTCCTGAAATAGAAGTTGGATCAATATTATCAAATTTTTCATTTATCAATCCAATATCTTTTTCAATTATTGGTTTTACTTGTTCAAAAGGAGCAGCAGGTACACTATCTTGTAATTTTGATAATTCTTGTAAATATGGTTGTGGTAAAATATCTGCTCTAGATGATAACCATTGTCCTAATTTTATGTAAACTGGCCCCAATGAAATAAAAGTTTCAAGAACTTTAGTTGCATTTTTTTTAAATTGAGTTGGATCAATTTCATTTTTATTTTGATTGATCCATTTCTTTCTGTCTTTACGCAATGCCAAAATAGATGGCAAAAGTTTAATCAAAATTTTTACGGTTCTAATGGCATACATAAAATCACTCCAAATGTTTTTTTATTTTCTTAGTTGTCTCATATGCCAGATATCCAGACATTAACGAAGATGCTAATACATTAGCTATGGATAATTTTTTAGGGTTTTTAGACGATAGATTTTTTGCAGTGTTTATTCCACTGAATATTCCACAAGCAATTCCAATTAATACTTCAGGAGCATCATAAACTAAATGACCAATGGGGTTTACTCTAGGATCAATTTTATCTGTATGAACTAAAAATTTATCATCATATTCTCTGATATGCAAATTTCCATAACGATATTGTTTTAGAGCTCCATTTTTTTGTCCAAGGATTGTTTCTTCTGCTTCTTCAAGCATGAATTCACGTAACTCTTTAGGAACTTCAATTTCATCACCAGGCATAAGATGAATATACAATAATTGCTTATAATCCTAGATCAAAAAAAAATGTGCCTAGTTTTGATTCCATAGTAATTAATTCTCATTAATTTAATTTTACAAATTATTTTTTGTAAATAAAATAAAACTAGCACCAAATGAAATTAACATTATAATTCCAGGAATATATGCATAATTAAATTCCATATCAGGATGATTTTGTTCGTGATAGTAATTAATCGCAAAAGTTAATATCAAAAAAATTACTCCGATAAAAGTTAGTTTTCTATGATTTTGCAATAATTATCAAATAATTAATTACTATATGAATTTAGAAAAATTAAGTTCAAGGATCTGTTTCTATTTCAGATAATTTAGTAATTATCTGCTCTAATTCTAATTTATTTTCATTTATGACTTGCTTTAAAACTTCAATTTCATTATTTATTTGATTGATATTGACATCATCAGAATTTTTAATTTCATTTTCTAATTCATTTAAAATTTTTTGATTGTATTGATTAATTTTTTCTAATTCATTTTTATATTTTAATAAATTATCATATTGATTAGATATTTTGGAAAATTCTGCATAATTAGAATTTGAAATAAAACCTGTTGCAATTATTAAACTTCCTACAGATAATGTTATAATTAAAATAATAATTGTTAATCTCAGTTTCATTTCATCACCATAGTATTTTTCCTGATTTAAAATTAGTTATTATTTTTGATTATTCTTATTTTTACGCCTACGAATCATAAAGACCACAATTCCAATTACAATTATTATAGGAATTGCCACATATCCAGAATTAAAACTATCTTCTTCAACAGGAGAAATTTCATTAACTAAAATTGTAGTTTCATAGGGAAGGAAAATTTCATCCCTTACACTATCTTTGTATCTTACAGTAATTGTAACATCATGCTCACCATATTCTGGTTCACCCTCAAATTCTATTGGAATATTAAATGGGACTGGTGCATCTGTTTCGATTTCATCAATAAATTGAGTATTAGATTTAATGTTAGAATTATCGTTGGCATTAAGAGTTACAAAACCAAATAATGCATCTTCGTTTCCTTCATTGATTATTTCACCAATTACCATTTGTGTTCCAGATAATTCAATGACTTTTACATTGAAAACAGTAAGATCAATCAAACCTCGAATGTAGAAATCAAGAATTTTTGAAATAGTTTCTTTATCACCATGTGTATTGTAATATGTAATAGATAATGGAATTCGAAGAGTATCACCTTTCAATGATTCAGGAACATAAACATCAGCAGTAAAAGAATCATATGATTTTGCACCAATATTTCCCAAATCCCAACTAGACTCAAGAATCAAAACATTCTCAATATTTGTAATAGATGCGGTATTAGATGAAAGTGATGTTTGTGCATTATCTATAGTAACATCAACTGCAGACATTGGTGCAGTTCCATCATTAACAATATCTATTACAATATTATTTGATTTCAATGAAGTAAGAAATGTTTCAGATGCTCTAACGTTAATTGTACTATCTCCAGTTACTTTAAAGTCAAAAGTGGAAAATGACGATCTAACACCCGACTCTCTTAATCTTGAATAATCAACTTTAACAGTTCCAGAATATTGTTGAATGTCAATATTTTCATCAATATTTACATAAAAAGTCAAATGGAAATTTGTTCCAGCTAAAGAATTAGTGTTGGTGTTAGCATCAATTGTTGAACCAGGTCCATCTGAACCTGAAAATCCAAATGGTAATGAGAGTTTTCCTTCAATTCCAGTAATATCCTGAGTTCCTACGTTAGCAAATTCAATTGTAAATGGAACATTGTTATCCCCACTACCAACTTCTATTTTGCTATTCAGTGTACCAAAATATGCATCTAATAATTTTACATCACCAAAATCTCTTTCAAATGCTGAATCACCAAAGTTTCCAGATTGTATTGGTCCATCTTTCCAATCAGCAAATGAAGATGAAATAAACAATGGGGAAAGTCCAATTAAAAATAAAGTTAATAGCAATTTAGAATTCATTATACAGTAATCTCCATTGTTGAATGTTCTTCATCTTCAAATGCTTTACCATCTTTAATTGTAATAACTTTATCAACATCACCAAAATGATGCCTATCGTGAGTAACAATTACAAAAGTTTGATTAAGTTTTTTTGCCATTGATTTCATCAAATCAACAATTAGTTGTGATGTTACTGAATCAAGATTGCCTGTTGGTTCATCAGCTAAAACGATTGAAGGTTTGTTGATTAAGCCTCTTGCTATAGCTACTCTTTGAGCTTGTCCACCTGAGATTTTATTGGCTCGTTTTTGGACTTGATCCTCTAAACCAACTGCTTTAAGTAAATCTCGAGCTTCTTTTTCAGAACTTGAATTAGTTCCAGCAATTTGTATTGGCAATAATATATTTTCTAAAACTGAAAGATCAGATAAAAGGTTAGAAAATTGAAAAATAAAACCTAATTTCTTATTTCTGAAGGAAGAAATTTGATCATCATTAAGGCTAGTAGTATTTGTTTCATCAATGAAAATTTCACCATTTGTTGGGCTATCTAAAAGCCCAATCATATTCAATAATGTAGATTTTCCAGAGCCTGAACTTCCAACAATTAAAACAACATCACCTCTTTCAATTGAAAAAGATACATCATCTAGAGCTTTAACTTCATTGTCTCCATCACCATAAATTTTGGTCAAATGATTAACTTCAAGTACTTTAGCCAGTTCTCATCGCCTCCACAGGTAGTAATTTTGTTGCTCTATACGATGGGTATAGTGAAGCAATAATGGCTAAGATGAATGATGCCAAAGCTGTTTGAATAATTTTTTCCCAATTGTAACTAACTTCAAGTGGCAAACTGTTATTGAAAGACATTTTTGTTTCTTTTGCGTAAATTGTGTATCCTAATCCAGTAGCAGTTCCAACTCCAGCACCAATTGCCCCAATTAACATACCTTGAAAAATAAAAATTATCAAAATATCTTTTCTTTTCGCACCAATTGCTCTCATTACACCAATTTCCTTAGTTTTTCCATTTACTAACATCATTTGAATTGTGACAATTGCAAATGCTGAGGACATCATTCCAAAGTAACCAATCATGTTAATCATTGCAATACCAGATCTAAAACCAGCAAGTTGTTGCTCAGCAGATTCCTCAATAGTTTCTGCTAGAAAATCATCATTTGGAAATGATAGTAAGAAGAATTCTTTGACTTCAAATGCTTTAGTTGGATCATTTAATTTTACCATAATTGATCCTGTTTGACCTTCTCTATTTGTCATATCACGTAATGTGTCAATATGTATAACTGCACTATAATCAAATCCTTGACCACCTGGTGATTTTGCAATTCCAGATACAGTAAATCTTTTTGTTTGTTCTTCACCCCATCTATCAATAATTGTAACTTTGACATTATCACCAACTACAGCTCCTCCAAGATCATTTGAAACAGTATTTCCTAAAACAATAGAATTTCTTGAGAAAACATAAGTTCCTTCTGTGACAGTTTCATGAACAGTTGATGCTCTAATGTCATTGAATGGATCAACACCCACTACAGGTATTCTAGTTTTTTCAATTAAGTTTCCATTCTTTGTTATTTCCATTTCTGCTGTTGCTGAAAGCCGGGGAGTCGCCGCTACAACATAAGAAATTCTTTCAAACCAACTTACAATAGACGAATCAGATTTATCGATGTAGTCATCTTCATTGGTTACAAGAATATCGCCATTACGATATTCACTGATATCTCTAACAATTGCATCAAAAAGTCCCTGAAAAATTACAAAATTTACGTGAATAACTAAAATTCCGATTGTTACAGCTAAAACTGCACCGATCAAACTACCTCTTTTGTTGAAAAGCATTCTTTTTGCTAATTTCATTCGGTAATCCATGAAATAATTCAAAAAGTCTGATATTTAACATATATCTTTCCTAGTGCTAAATTACAGACAATTTTATATCATATTAGTTATTTCTATATTTTATGGAGTCACAATAAGTGATAAAATGGACAATTTTGATATACAGATTCTAAGTAGATTATTAAACAATTGTAGAGAATCTGACAGGCAAATAGGAATAGAATTAGGAATGTCTGGAGGAGCTGTTAACTCAAGGATACGTAAAATGCAGAAACTAGAGATTATTGAAAAATTTGTAGTGAAAGTTGAACCACCAGTCTTAGGATACGGTGTGTTGTATTTTGTAATATCAGGAGAAAATATGAAAGAAGTATTAGAACAAGTTAGCTTAGTAGGAGAACCTCATTTTGTGGCACCTTGTGTTGGTGGAATTACAGTTTGTAGTATAATTGTAAAAGAAAATTTAGAACAAAAAATCGAACTTGCGAAAAAACTAATGAAGGATTTTAAAGTATTATCAATCTTTGAAGCAGAAAATCCAGGATTTAAAACAAATCTAACAAAAACAGATTTACAAATTTTAGATGAATTAATAAAAGATCCTAGAGAAAAAATTGAAACTCTTGCAAAAAATACAAGAATGTCAACAAAAACAATTACAAGATGTATTGACAAATTACAAAAAAATGAAGGAATTCAATTTACCACAGTATATGATCCTAAAAAAATAAAAAAATTTATTCCATATGCAATCATCACATGGATTGAAGGAGATTTAAAAGAAACATTAGAAAAAATGAATAAAGAATTTTCTAATGCATATTTACAAATTCCTTTTATTGCAAAAAATCAAATTGTCTTATTTTTGTATAGTAATAATATTTACAAAATAGATGAACTAACACAAAAAGTCAGAAATCTTAAAAATATTAAATCTGCAGATCTATTTATTCCTAAAAAGATTTCATTTTACGATAACTGGATAAAAAAGACAATTATAGATTTTAAAAAATCATCTAAACTACATTTGACGTACCAAACAAATTAAATAATAACAGTATTCAAAAACAATGTGAAAAAAGAAAAACTGTACAAAGGAAAATTATTTGAATTAAATGCATATTATATGAAAGTAGAGCATAGAAAAGTTCGCAGAGAAGTTATTGAACATCCAGGTGCTGCTGCAATGCTTGCTTTTGATGAAAAAGGTAAAGTTTTGCTAGTTAAACAACATCGATATCCACATGGTTATATTCTAGAAATTCCAGCCGGTACTTTAGAAAAAAAAGAGAAACCAATTGATTGTGCCTATAGGGAATTAATTGAGGAAACGGGATATGAAGCCAAAAAAATGACTAAATTAATTTCATATTTTCCATCAGTAGGCTATAACAAAGAAGAAATTCATATTTTTGTAGCATCAGGTACAAAAAAGAAATTTGATTTAAAATTAGATAATGATGAATTCATCACTGTTGTAAAAATGGATATTAAAAAATTAATTGGAATGATAAAATCTGGAAAAATTATTGATTCCAAAACAATTTGTGCAGTAATGGTTTACGCGGCAAAGAAAAAATTATTGTAATTATTTTTTACAAGTATTCATTAAAAATAATAATATTTTATTGATAACTTGGTTTAACCAAATCAGTAATATCAGACCAGGATTGTAAAATCTTTTCAAACATATAGATCAGATCAAACAATGGCAAAGATATTTGCTTCTCACTTTCTAAAGAGGAGCGTATTTTTGTAATTTTTGCAGAGTTAGTTTTTTGTAATCTAATTGCATTAATTGCAAGCATTCTATTATTAGAAATAAATGAATCAATTGATTTAATTTGTATTTCGTCTATGTCTTTTGCAAAATCATATAATTTTTTTAATTCTTTTTTAGATAAATTTGATTTAATCAGTGATTTAGATAATTCTACAACTGTATCACCCGCTATTTCAAGCGTGTTTGCGGCAATTCTGTAATCAAGAATATCAATATTTTCTAAATTAAAAATTCCAGCTAGTCTAGTATCCATTATAGTACTTCGAATTAATCTTACAAGAAGAAAATATTGTCTGTTAATTTCAGCATCACGATTTGCAATTGTTTCAAGATTTGTTTTATCCCCATTTTTTAATGCTAATACAACATCATTAAACATTCCAAGTGCAATTGAACTCATTCGTTTTAAGATATTTTGTGGATTGATTGATGTTTCATCTAGTAAGAATTGAACGGAGATATTTGTTGCATCTTCGTCAATAATTTCTAGTCCAACTAATTTTCTCATTGAACCACGAACATTTTCTCTATCATTAATTGAGATTGAGGATTTTCCCACAATACGTATTATGTCAAATCCTAAAAGATACGCACCTGTAATTGTTGGCACAATACCCTCACCTTCTGATAAAGGATATGAAATTTCAACTTCTTTTGAAGGCCTCTTACTTAGTTGTGTTCTAATTGAGAGATTATTTTGATTTGTTTCGATTTCAACTTGATTACTTTTACTTAGTTCATTTGCATCAATCCATTCTTTTGGAAGAGAAACAAGAATACTGCTACCAATTTTTTGTAGGCGTCGAGTGAACGTAGTCAATTTATATTAATTTAAATTATTTAAGCCAAGTATTAATATTTTCCAAATATCTCAAATTTGATCATTATGGCAACAGCATTTTGTCCAGCCCATATCACAGGTTTCTTTAAGGCTGAATTAAGCAAAAAAGATTCAAAACAATTAGGCTCACTAGGCGCAGGATTTTCCATAGAAAAAGGTGTAAAAACTACAGTTACAGTTAGAGAGAAAACAAAACATGACATTTCAAATTTTACAATCAAAGTCAATGGTTTTGAATCAGGAGATATGAAAGTGTCAGAATTAATTCTAAGCAAATTTTCGGCAGAAGGGAAATTTGTAAATATTATACACGAAATTGAAGTTCCTGTTGGATATGGATTTGGATGCAGTGCAGCAGTTGCATTATCACTTGCAATTGCATTAAATGATGCATTAAAATCTAAATTATCTAGAATTGAAGTTGCACAAATAGCACATGATGTTGAAATAGAATGTAAAACAGGATTAGGAGATGTTTTAGCATCATATCATGGTGGATTTGAAATTAGAGACAAACCAGGTGCACCAGGAATTGGACATGTTCAAAAAATTAATTTAAATAAAATTTCTATAATCATGATATGTTTTTCTCCAATTTCAACAAGTAAATTTATCAAAGAAAGATTATCAGAAATTAATGGTCTTGGTGGAAAAATGGTCAATGAATTATTGGAATCAAAGAATTATGAACATTTTCAAGAAATGTCTTTAGAATTTGCAAAATATGTAAATGTGATGACACCTAGAATGCAAAAAGTAGTCAATGAATTATCAAATAATAATATTAAATGTGGTATAGCATTATTTGGCGAAACAATTTTTTCAATGATTCCAAAAGAAAACGAAGAAAATGTTTTAAAAATCTTAAAAAAATTTTCGGATGGAATAATTATAAAATCAAAATTAGATGATGTAGGTGCTAGAATTCTTAATAATTAAAAAATATGACTACAATTCCTAAATCACATCCAAGATTAAATTCTCTTTTAATTCGTGAAAAATTAGTAAATGGATTTGATAACAATTTGGTTGCCAAAGAGGGACTTTTAGCTCACGGACGAGGCGAGGCATTTGATTATCTCATAGGTGAAAAAACTTCAAAATCAGCTAAAGAAGCAATAAAGGCTGCAGCAATTATGCTCAAAAATGCAGAAAATTCAGTCATTTCAGTTAATGGAAATTTTGCTGCATTGTGTCCAAAAGAAATTATTCAATTAGCAAAAAATACAGATTCAAAAATTGAAGTAAATTTGTTTTATTCAACTGAAAAACGTAAAAAAGCAATTACTGAGATTTTAAAAAAATCAGGTGCAAAAGAAATTTTCGGATTAAATAAAAAATCATCTATTAAATTATCAGGGATTGATAGTGCACGAAGAATTGTAGATAAAAATGGAATATTTTCAGCAGATGTTGTATTAGTTCCATTAGAAGATGGCGATAGAACAATTGCATTAAAAAAAGCAAAAAAGAAAATCATTACATTTGATTTAAATCCACTTTCAAGAACTGCTCAAACAGCAGACATTACAATAGTAGATAACGTAATACGTGCAATGAAATTACTTGTAAAAGAATCAAAAAAGAGTATACGGGGGAATTCTAAATATAATAACAAAAAAAATCTTCAAGTATCAATTTTAGAAATTAAAAAAAATTTAGAGAGACAAGCAAAAAATGTATAAAAATATTCAAAACATTTTAGAAATGAAAGGTAAAGAAAAAATTACTGTTTTAACTGGGTATGATTCAACAATGGTTGCATTATGTGATCAAGTTGATGTAATTTTAGTTGGTGATAGTGCAGGAATGGTTATGTTGGGATATGAAGATACTTCTTCAGTTACTATGGAGGATATGATTAGATTTACAACTGCTGCAAAAAATGGAAGAAAAAATTCATTGATTGTTTCAGATTTACCAATTAATTCATACAAAACTGAGAATGATGCAATTAGAAATTCATTAAAATTAATTGAAGCTGGTGCAGATGCTGTAAAATTAGAGGGTGGAAAAGAAGTTGCAGGAATTATTAAATCGATTACAGAGGCAAAGATTCCTGTCATGGGTCATTTAGGACTATTACCACAAACTGCTCAAAAATATACAGTTCAAGGAAAAACAAAAGAGAGTGCAATTGAATTAATTGAAGATGCAAAAATAATTACAGAATCAGGCGTATTTAGCATAGTTTTAGAGATGGTTTCCAGTCAAGTTGCAAGAATAATTACAGAAAAAATTTCTGTCCCTACAATAGGAATTGGTTCTGGAAAATTTTGTGATGGACAAGTTTTAGTTGTTCATGACATGTTAGGATTATTTGAAAAAATTAAACCTAAATTTGCAAAAAGATATCTATCTTTATCTGACGAAATAAGAAATGCCGTAAAATCATATGCAGTAGAAGTTAAAGAAGAAAAATTTCCATCTATTGAACACGAATTTCAAATGGATGAGTCAGAATATACTAAACTGAGGGAACACATTGACTAAAAAAGAATTAGAACATCCATCATTAGACATAGTTGAATCAAAAGGAACAGAACTTTCTGGCAGAAAAATTGTTTTGTGTGTTTCCGGAAGTGTTGCAGCTTACAAATCAATTGAATTAGCAAGATTACTAATGAGACATGGTGCTAAAGTTACATGTGTAATGAGTGGTGCTTCAACAAAAATGATTCAGCCAGATTACATGAAATGGGCTACCGGAAATGATGTTATTACAAAATTAACAGGTAAATTAGAGCACATCAATATTGCAGATTATAAAAAATCAGATCTAATTATTGTTTATCCTGCAACTGCCAATACATTAGGAAAACTTGCAAATGGTATTGATGATACACCAATTTCAACAGTACTAACAGTAGGATTTGGATCTAAAACACCAATTCTAATGGCTTTAGCAATGCATGCATCAATGTATGAAAATGCTGCAGTAAAAAAAAATATTTCATTTCTAAAAAATAAAATAGATTTCATTACACCAAACATGATTGAGGGAAAGGCAAAAGTATCAGAGCCAGAAGAAGTTCTTGATTATGTTTTAAAGAAATTTGGGTTATCATCAAAATTACATGGCAAAAAAATCTTGATAACTGCTGGACCAACAATTGAACAAATTGATCCTATAAGGGCAATAACAAACCAAAGCTCAGGTAAAACAGGAGTAAGTTTAGCAAAAGAATTAGTGTCTTCAGGTGCAAAAGTTACATTTGTTTATGGACCAGGAAATGAAAAACCACCAAAAGGTGCTAAAATTATCAATGTTGTAACAAGTAAAGAAATGCACACTGCAGTAAAAAAAGAATTGAAAAATAAATTCGATATTGTCATTATGGCTGCTGCAATATCAGATTATGTTCCAAAAAATCCAAGTAAAAAGAAAATTAAAAGTTCAAATACAAACCTCACAATTAATCTCAAAAAAGCACCTAAAATTATTGATGATATTAAAAAAATACAGAAAAATGTTCTACTTGTTGGTTTTAAAGCTGAAACAAATGTTACAAATATTCAATTAATTAAATCAGCAAAAAGAAAATTAAAAGATTCATCATCTGATTTAATCATAGCTAATGATATTGGAACAAAACGATACAAAAAAAATTCTCAAAATAATCAGATTATAGTCGTAGATTCAAAAAGAAGTATTGTATCAGGTTGGATGAAAAAAGAAAAAATTGCAAAAATTATAAAAAAACAAATTGAATTAAAATTATAATGAAAATAATTCATTCAAAATATAAGCAAAGAAATATGAAAATTTGGAACGAGGTTGCTCCAAGATATCATAAAAGATGGGCAAGTGTGAATAAAGGTCCATTTCAAAGTACAAAAAAATTAATTGATATTGTAAAAATTGATAAAAAAAATTTGGTATTAGATGTTGCATGTGGAACAGGAGTAGTAACAAAACAAATACAAAAAAAAATTGGCAAGTGCGGATATGTAGTAGGAATTGACACGTCAACTACTGCAATTAAAATTGCAAAAAAATGGAATGAAAATAATAATAATTTAGATTTCATCAATACTGATGCAGAAAATTTTGCTTTTTCAAAAAAATTTGATATTATTACTTGTCAATATGCACTATTTTTTTTTCCTAATGCTCAAAAAGCATTAAAAAATATGAAAAATAGTCTCAAAAAATCTGGTAAAATAGGAATTTCAGTTCATGGAAGTAATGATAATGTACCATTTTTTAGTAGTATTTTAGATTCTGCTGTAAAATACATTCCAGATTATGTTCCACCAGGTACACCAGATTTAGACCGATTTGGAAACAAAACTGCATTAAAATCAATTGTTAAGAAAGCTGGATTTTCAAATATTGTTGTAAAAGAATTTATTTTTAATTACAATCCAGGAAAATTTGAAGATTATTGGAAGAATTACATAAAATACATTGCAAAACCTCTAAAAGAAAAACTAAATGCATTGGAATATTCTAAACGTAAAGAATTTAGAAATTCTGTAAAAGAGAAAACATTGCAATATACAAAAAAGAATGGTGAAATCGTTTTTCCTTGGCAAGTTTTAATTTTAACTGCTAAAAATAATTAAGATTGTTATAAATTTCTCTAGTTCATTTATTGAATGTACCAATTTACTATTATTCCAGTTAATGTAATTCACTTTAACCGATCATAGTGATGAGAAGAACAGGAGTCATTTTAGTACCTTTACCGCTTCTCATTACTTCCCTGTTTTAATTAGAATTAATAAAAACTCTAGAATTAGATATCGTTATCATTTCTACTGCTTTAATTGACATATTTTCTTTTTTAGAAATTTCTATAATTTCTTTAGTGTGTTCATCCTGAAGATGTTTTAGAAATTCACTTTCTTCAATATTATTTTGTTTAAAATTGCATGTAGTAAAAATACAGTTAAAATTCAATAATACTAATAATTTTTTTCTAGTAAAAAAAGTCTACATAAAATTAAGTTTTGAAAAACAGGTAATTTCTTAAATCTAGGCATAAAAATTAACGAATTTCCTAAATAAGCGTAAAAAATTACAAAAATATGACAAAGTCAATTAGTTGTAAAGATGCTGGAAAAGATTGTAGTTGGTCAGCATCAGCAGAAAGTGTAGAAGAATTAATGTCTCAAGTAACAGAACATGTCTTAGCAGAACATAAAGAAATTAAATTAAATTCAGATAGTATCACAAGCATCAAATCATTAATCAAAGATAATTGATTCAGAATATTGATAAAAAATTGGTTAAATCAGTTTAGTTAATAATAACTTTAGATTTATGATATTTTACAGGGATTAAGATGGGTAAAAAAGATAAAAAAGAAGAACAAAAGCCAAAAAAGAATAATCTTAAAGCTTTTCTTAAAAAAAGGGCTCCACTATATCTTGCAGGAATTGCGTTAATTGTTATTAGTGCAAACGGTGTTTTATCAGAAAAACATCTAGATGATTTTTTAATTGATCTTTCAGAGGAGGAACAAATTGTAGTAGATATTTTAATGCAATATAATGGTCCTAATGAATCAGGATTAAATGTAAAAGATGCAATTGAAAATAAAATAAATGAAGAATATCCCAATATGAAAATATTTGATGATAGAAATACTAGAATACATGTAGTCGTAACAAATATCACTTTAGAAGAATATCAAGTAATATTAAATTTCAAATCGGATAAAGGTAATGATATTAATTATGATTGGAATGTAAATATCGATTCTAAAGAAATTAAATCAAATAACCCTGAATCAAAATATATCATAAACTTGGTAGATTTTTACGATTAGATTTAGATTGTTAGTAGATCTTTTGTAAATTTATGCATTACAATTGGTTTATTCTTTACAATAAGAGAATCCTCTATTCGAATTCCAAATTTATTTTCAATATAGATTCCAGGTTCTACTGTAATAGCCATATTTTCTTTTAATTTAGTATTACTTCGATAAGAAACAGTTGGAAACTCATGTACTTCTAATCCAATTCCATGTCCAGTTGAGTGAATAAAATATTTACCATAATTTTTTTCTTCAATGTATTTTCTACATGCATCATCAACATCTTTACAATCAACATTTGGTTTTACAGATTTGAGACCAAGTTTTTGTGATTCTTTAACAATTTCATATGCTTCATTAGCTTGTGAAGAAATTTTTCCTAATGCAAAAGTTCTAGTTGCATCTGAAACATAACCTTTGTATCTTAATGTTAGATCTGTAACAACAAGATCACCTTTTTTGAATTTACGTTGACTTACCTGCGCATGTGGTAATGCCCCATTTGGACCTCCAGCAATAATTAATGGATTAAGAGTTGATTTGTAACCAGTATCAAACATTTCCTGCTCCATAGCATATGTCATCAAAATTGTTTGTAATTCTGATTCTTTTTGTCCAACTTTCATTTTTTTAGAACAAATTTCAAACATTTCATCAATAATTCTAGATGCTCTTTTTAAGATCCTAATTTCTTTTTCATCTTTTATAATTCGAGCATTGTAAAATGGTTCTGTAGAAGATGTAATATTTGAAATCGATTTTTTTAAGCTAATCATCGTAGAATAATCCTTACAATCAGTACAAACATGATTTTTCTTTATTTTGTCTATAAGAGTAGAAATTAATCCAGATCCGCGTTCGGCAGTAATCACATCACAATCTTCAGACTCATCTTTAGCTCTACCAACTTCAAGTTCTGGAGCAATAATGGTAGTTCTTCCATTTTTTTCTAATAATCCTATAGCTTCCCCCCAAAAACCAGTCATATAGAAGAGATTTTCAGGCTCAAATGTTACCAATGTATCACAATCTATCTTTTTAGCATATTTTAGAAGATTTTTTCTTCTTTGTTTCATAACAGAATATTATATTTTCTCAATTTATGTATGATGCAAAGTTTGTATAAGGAAATTTGAAAATTTATTATCGTGACTGAAGAAAAGAAAAAGAAAGTTGTTGCATTACTTTCTGGTGGTTTAGACAGTCAACTTGCAATTAAGATGATGCAAGAACAAGGTTTTGATGTTTCTGCAGTTGCAATAAAAACTCCGTTTTGTGATTTTGATTGTGGAAGAGGATGTGGTTTTGAAATTAGAGAAAGAGCCGATGATCTTGATGTAAATCTAAAAACTGTTTATCTAGGTGATGAGTATATTGAGATGTTAAAAAAACCAAAACATGGAATTGGTGCAGGATTTAATCCATGTGTTGATTGTAGATCTATGATGTTTGATGCTGCAAAAAAACACATGGAAGATATTGGTGCAGAATTTATTATTTCTGGTGAAGTATTAGGACAAAGACCAATGAGTCAACATGCACCAGCATTGCGTACAATTGAAAAAGAATCAGACTTGGTTGGAAAGATAGTAAGACCACTATCTGCTGCATTATTACCAGAAACAATTCCTGAAAAAGAAGGTTTGATCAAAAGAGAAAATCTTGGAATGATTGAAGGAAGAACAAGAAGAAATCAATTAGATATGGCAAAAAAATATGGGATTGAAGATCCACCAAATGCTGGAGGTGGATGTTTGTTAACAGAACCACAATTTGGAATTAAAGCTAAAGATTTGTTTGAACATACAAAAAATCCAACAATAAATGATATTGATTTATTAAAAATTGGAAGACATTTCAGATTAGATGAAGAAACAAAATTTGTTGTTGGAAGAAATGAAGATGAAAATGAAATGATAAAAGCAATTGCATTACCAGATGACATATTACTGGAAGCTAAAGATTTTGTTGGGCCTGTTTCAATTTTACGTGGAGTAAATTTAAAAAAACATCTTGAATTTGCATCATCAGTGACATTGAGATATTCAGATGCACCAAGTGATAAAACAGCAATTGTTTCAATCAAACAAAACGAGTCAGTTGAAGAAATAATTTCAAAAACAGCAAAAGAGGAATCATACATTCGATTTAGAATGTAGGCGTGAAAAATTTAAAAAATTAGTTAAAACTAAGGAAGAGTTTTTGAGGGAGTAGATCTCATTTTTAATTATAATGCAGAAGCAAGAAAACCCTACATATCTCAAAGCAATCACAATTAGGGATAGTAGTGATGTACATTCGATTAAAGAAGATATCAAAAAAGGAATAATTTTGATACTTAGAGTCACACCGTTGGCACAAAAAGATGTGGATCAATTACGAAAAGTAGTGGAAGAACTGTATTCGATTGCTAAAACAGCTGATGCAGATATTGCAAGATTAGGTGAAGAAAGAATTATTGTTACTCCATCTAGCATAAAGATCTGGAAACCAGAATACGATTTAAAATAATTTTATAGCTTCTTGTACTTGAGGGTAATGAGCAGGAAGTTTGAATGTTCGTCTAATATTCATTGCAAGATTTTCTGATTTTGAACGTTCACCGTGATTAACTAGAACACGACGAAGTTTAGGTCTTAGTCTTTGTACAAATGACATTAATTGATTGTAATCACTATGTCCACTGAATCCATCTAATTTTTCAACACCACAATTTACAGAAACAACTTCAACTTTACCCTCTTTTCCTAACATAGATACTTGTTTAGAACCATCAAGAACACGTCTTCCCAAAGTTCCATTTACCTGATAAGAAACAAACACAACTTTATTTTTTGGATCAGGTGCAATATTTTTAAAATATTCTAAAACAGGTCCGCCTTCTAGCATTCCAGATGTAGCTAAAATAATACATGGAGAGTTTTCTCGCATTGGTTCTTCTCTTGCGTCAGCATGTTCAATATTTGTAAAATATTCAGAATCAAATGGATTATCATCAGTTTCTAAAATTTTCTGCTTTAATTCTCGTGCAAGGTATTCAGGATAAGATTCATGAATTGCTGATGCTTCAGAAATCATACCTTCAGTAAAAACTGGGGCCTCAACCATTTCACCTGATTTCATATAATGATCAATTACCATCATAATTTCTTGTGCACGACCAACTGCAGGAATTGGAATCAAAACTTTACCTCCATCTGCCAAAGTATTGTTTACTGCATTGATAAAGGAAGATTCCACTTGTTGTCTTGTAGGTTGTACATCTTCTCTGAGACCATATGTACTTTCAATTAGTAATGTCTCCACTCTAGGAAAATTCCAACTTGCAGCTTCAAACAAAATACTTTTTCCAAATTTAATATCTCCAGAATACACAAAATTATGATCACCATTTCCAATATGGAAATGACATAATGCAGAACCAAGAATATGCCCTGCGTTAGCAAGAACTAATTTTATGTCAGGTGAAATATCAGTTACAGTTCCATATGGTAAAGTAATTGTTTGTCGCATTACTTGTTTAACATCTCTTTCAGCGTACATTGGAGTTCTACCTTGTGCTGCTGCAACCTTAATTGCATCTAATTGGATCAAATTCATCATAGGTAATGTTGGTTCACTACAGTAAATTGGACCTTTGTAACCATATTTGCATAATGCCGGTAAAAATCCTGTATGATCTAAATGAGCATGTCCAATTACTACAGCATCAAGTTCATCTAATGTAATATCTAATGAATCAAGTCGTGGGTATGAATCCATTGGAGAACGAGCGCCAGGATTAATTCCACAATCAACTAAAATTTTACTTTCTGGTGTAGATAACAACATTGAGGATCTACCTACTTGACCAAAACCACCAAGAGTGTGAAGAGATACCTCAGTTCTTTGTGATAAACGAGGTCTAAAAATGTCATCACCAACTTGTTTCATTTGTTTACTTCTTTCAGTAGAAGCCTGTTTTAGAGTTGAATTAATTGTTTGAATAGTTCTAGATGGAATTGTAGTAGCTTTTCTAATTCTTAATCTCCATCCAATTTTTTCTGTTAAATCTGCGTGATTGAATTCTTTAGCATTTCTTTGTAACAACCAAGGTCTTTTTGCTTCAATTGATACTTCACCAGTTGAAGTATCAAAAAGAGTAGCTTGTAAGTTAGCTTCATCCGGTACATGTTCAGCAATAATTTTTCTACATTCATCCTCTGGTTTTCTTATAGATTCATCAGTTCGAATAACAATTCGTTTTTTGATAATATTAACAAGTTTTGAAATTGTTTCATTATTTTCTAAAAGATATCTAGGTGAATTTGTATAAAGTGCAATTCTTGGTCCTTCATATTCTATCTTTGTAATACTAGCTTCCTTTGGCATACTTTGCAGTATGGTTGCCATTATATTCTGGCTGCTAGGAGGTAATTCTTTTGGAGGTTGTTTTTTTTGCATTAAATCACTAAAGTTCGATAACTGCTTTCTTTTGTTCACCGGTCAATAGACGGAATCCATCTTTGTCCATTACTGCGATGTTTATTCCATCACCAGTACCAATGTTTCTAACGATTGCAGCTTTAACAGCTCTTAAAGCTATTTTTTTTGCCTCTTCAACTGTGAGGTCATTTCTATATTCTTCTTCCAATAAACCATAAGCCACTGGAGATCCACTTCCAGTTGTAACATAAGATTTCTCTTCAACAGAGCCAAACATATCAACATTAAACAATGCAGGACCACTTGCATCATATCCACCTAATAAAATATCAGCCATGAAAGGATATCCTCTATTTTGATGAAAAATTAATGAACATAGTCTTGCTAGAGAGTGGATAGATATTGAATTTTGTTTATCTACTCTGTGTAAATTAGAATGATATCGTAAAACATCTACAATGTTTTGGGCATCTGCAACACCGCCTGCTAGAGTTAAACCTGCATGAAGGTCAATTTGTTGAATTTTCATTGTGTTATTATTTGCAATAAAATATCCAGCACTGGCCCTCATATCTGCGCACAAAACAACACCATCTTTTGCCTTGATACCTACAGTGGTAGTCCCATGCAAAATTTTTTCTTCAATATTCGTAGACAAAATACACCTTTTAAGATAAAGTAAATGTCATGTCACCCTTTTAAATAACTTTTTGATCCTTTGAAATGATAAATAATGAGGAAAAAGGAGGATCGCATGCAATCTCACACAATGGAATTACCCAGATTAATAGAGATCGGGGAGAAAAATATCGAAGACTTTGGAAAATTCCTATATTCATTAAATAAGCCAAAAAAAGTTTCATTGATTAGTGGAACAAATGTTCAAAATGTTTTAAAATCTAAAATAGAAAAATCATTAAAAATTAAAAAAATTCAACATATTTGGCATACATCAATTGACAATCAAATAAAATCCATTGATATAATTCAAAAATCTGTTAAAAAAGATAATTCAGATTTAATTGTAGGAATTGGAGGAGGTCGTTCCGTAGATACTGCAAAACTAATTTCATATAATTTATCCATACCATTTGTTAGTTTACCAACTGCTGCATCACATGATGGAATGGCAAGTCCTTTTGTTTCTGTAAAAAGTGACAAACCTCATTCTATTGTAGCATCAGCTCCATTAGGAGTTTTTGTGGATATAGATGTAATTAAAAAAGCTCCATCAAAATTATTGGCTAGCGGTTGTGGAGATCTTATTGCAAATATTATAGCCGTAAAAGATTGGCAATTAGGTCATAAAAAGAAAAAAGAATACTATGGAAGATATGCTGCAGATTTAGCTATGATGAGTGCAAAAATTGTTATGGAAAATTCTTCAGAATTTTCACGTAAAGGAACAGACCCTCGAGTAATTGTTGAGGGATTAATTAGTGCAGGAGTTGCATCATGTATTGCTGGAAGTAGTAGACCATGTTCTGGTGCAGAGCACCTATTTTCACATGCGCTTGATAAAATTGCTCCAGGAATTGGACTTCATGGAGAAAAATGCGGTATTGGATCTATAATGATGGCAAAATTACAAGGGCAAGATTGGAAAAAAATCACTAAGACATTAAAAGATGTAGGTGCACCGACAACTGCAAAACAAATTGGAATTGAACCAGATAAAATTATTGAAGCTTTGATAATGGCACAAGGGTTAAGACCTCAACGTTACACGATTTTAAAAGAAAAAATTATGACTAAAAAAACAGCATTGAATCTGGCAAAATCAACTAAAGTAATTTAATTTAAGCAGTTTTTTCTTTTGCTTCAGGTTTTTTTGTAGGAGTTTGTTTGTTGACATGAGTTTCAACAAAACTAATTTTTTCTAAAGTATTAACAAACTTGAAAATATCCATTTGGATGAAATGTTTCATTATTTGTAAACCATCTGCTCGTAAAATATCCTCAGGAACTGTAATACTAGCTTCTTTATCTTTCAAATCAAAAGCAATTTTACTATCTTCAACTGGAAGTCGTTCTTTTAGAATTGCATCAACTTTATCGTTTGGTGTATCTAAAGCTTTGAGTACGTTGACATCATAAAGAATTGTTTTTCCTGCATATCTATGATTATAATCAATTTGTACTCTGCCTGAACCAATAAAACGAATAATTCCTCTTTTATTATCAACTTCAATTGTATCACCAACTGAAACCTTTTCAGCATCTTCACCAAGTTTTCTTAGTGGAATCATTCTAACTTTAGTAGAATCTCTTGCACCAAAACCTTTGTCTGGTGTAACTTCAATTGTGAGTTTGTCTCCAACTGATGTTTTTGCTAATGCTTCATCAAATCCTTTTAAAACAGGATAAGATGTTTCACCAATTGAAACTAGTTTAGGATGATATTTTGCATTTTCTTCATGAAGTGAATACTTTTTTGCATCTGCTTCAATAGTGGTATCAAATACCTCATCATCATCTTTTACTTTTGCAGTATAATCAACTAGAATTAATGAGCCTTTATCAAAAGTCAATGTGATCGTTTTCGAATTTCCTTATATTAGTTAAACGTTCTAAATCTTAAGAAGGATTTGGCAGTGCCTTTAATTTGTCTTCAGCGATCTTTAGTCCTGCTTGTGAATCAGTTTCGTAACCCATCATAGATAATGTGGAGGATATTCCTGAAATACATCTCATTACATGAGATGCGTTTACTTCACCCATACATCCTACTCTGAAGACTTTGCCCTTTAGATTACCGAATCCACCGGCAACTAAAATTCTGAATTTTTTAGCCAATGTATCACGGAATATTTTATCTTCTAGTCCATCAAGATAGTTTAATGCAATAACTACAGTTGAACGTGAGTCTTCTTTTGCAAATGGAGTCAATCCAATTGCAGATAATCCAGAATATAGAGCATCAGAACAAATTTTGTGACGTTGAATTCTTTCTTCAATTCCTTCTTCGAGCATTATTCTCATTGCTTCTCTGTATGCATAAAGAACTGGTAGAGCAGGAGTGAATGGAGTGTGTTTAGCTTCATCATAATATTTGAAGTATCTTGGTAAATTGAAATACATTGTACTTGGTGGGTTTGCTTCCATGTATTTTCTAGTTCTTGGATTAATACAAATTGGAGAAATTCCTGGTGGGCATGCAAATGTTTTTTGTGCACCAGTCATTGCAATATCGATACCCCATTTGTCCATGTGAAGTTCTTCACCGCCGACAATGGAAACACCATCTAAAACATAGTATGAATCATTTCTTGAAGTAAGATCCTTTATTCTATCAAGATAATTAATCATTGTTCCAGTAGATGTTTCATTCCAAACGCAATAGAATGCTTTTACGTCTTTGTTGTTATCAAATGCCTCTTTAACTTGATCATATGTAGGATTAACACCTGGTTCAGTTTCAATTCTTATTGTTTGTCCACCAGCCCATTCAATTTGTTGTGCTAAACGAGTACTGAATTCTCCATTTACTGGTATGATTACTTTATCATCTTTTTTAACTAAATTAACAACAGAACATTCTACAGCACCTGTACCTGATGCAGATAAACAAACGGCATCTCCTTGAGTATCAAAGATTTTTTTTGTATTGTTTACACATTCTTCATAGAGTGTTACAAAATCGTCACTACGGTGATTAATAGAAGGTTCAATCATTGCTCGAGTAACACGTTCAGGTACATTTGTTGGACCAGGTAGCATTACTAAATATTCCAAAATATCTTCAAAATGAGTTAGGCTCAGGCTTATTTATAATTAAAGAATTTTTAGTCTGTTTTTTGCATCCAGATTTTCTAAAATAAGTTTGGTTCCTTCAGGAACTAGATCATCCCATTTTTGATCGCTTTTAATCAAATCTCTTAATCGAGTTCCAGATAATTGATCTCTTTTTAAAAATGGAATAGCAATTACCTGAACATTTCTTTTTGAATAAAGATGTTCAGTCATAGGATCGTTTGAAAAAATAATTTCATAATCTGGAACTATGGTATCAATATTTTGAATCCACCTTACATGATTATCTAAATCTGGGATTGGAAAAATAGAAATTTTATTTTGAATTGAATCATCAATTGAAGATAAAATCATTTTTTTTCTTTCTTCAATAGAAAATGGATTATTTTTTTCAATAGGTTTGTTTGAGCTGCCCAATCCTAACCAAAGTTTATCAACTTTTGGTATTGCAAATTGTAATGCTGCAAGATGACCTAAATGAAATGGTTGAAATCTACCTATGAGTAAACCATTCATAGAAAATATAGGAAATGACTTTTTAAAAAACTATCATAAAGAGTGTAAATAAGTAAAAAATATGAATTTTTTAAAAATTAATGGGGCACATGGGGAAGGTGGTGGACAAATTGTACGTTCAGCTATTACATTATCATGTATTACAAATCAACCAATTCATTTAGAAAACATTAGAAAGAATAGAAAAAATGAGGGATTAAAGCCTCAACATCTTGCAGCAATTAAAATTTTACAAAAAATTTCAAATGCAAAAGTAATTGGTGATAAACTTGGATCAACTGAATTAAAATTTATTCCAGGAGAAATAAAAAATTTAGAATTAATTGAAGATGTAAAAACAGCTGGAAGTATTTCTTTAATTTTACAAGTTTTAATTCCTACAGTATCAATTTCAAAAAAGAAACTAAGTTTGATAATTAAAGGAGGTACTGACGTTATGTGGAGTCCAACAATGAATTATACAAATTATGTACTAAAAGAGGCATATTCTAAAATGGGCATAAGATTTGAAATTCAAATAACAAAAAGAGGATATTTTCCAAAGGGTCAAGGAGAAATAAAATTAGAAGTATACCCATCAGAAATAAAATCAATAAAATTATCTAAAAGAAAAAAACAAAAATTACAATTGAAATGTTCATTTTCAAAAATTCCAATACAAATAATTGAAGAAAAAATTGAACAGATTAGAAAAGAAATTCAGAAACATGATTTTGAAATTGAAATTGAAATAAAAGAAGAAGAAGCAAGTGATTCTGGATCTTCAGTATTGATTTACAGTATTGAAGAAAATTCAATTATTGGAATAGATGGACTATTTAATAAAAAAACACAAAATTTTGATTTGAACATGAAAGAGATTTTTGATAATTCATTTGGAATAGATAAAAACATGGCTGACATGTTAGTAGTACCTGCAAGTTTAAGTTCAGGTAAAACAAAATTTGAAGTTCACAATATTACAAAACATTTAGAAACAAATCTGTTTGTGACATCAAAAATTACCGGATGTAAATATGGAATTGGAAAGATATCAGAAGGTTATGAAGTAATAATTGAAGGAATATCAAACACCAGCATCAAGTAAAGATGCTAAAAATAGAATTGCAAGGGAAATAACGACTGTAATTTCACCAAGAATGATTATCTTTTTTCGTAATTTTTGAATTTCAGGCTCAGACATTTGGTTTGACATAATTTTTTCCTCAACATCTTTACGAATCACTCTAACATGTATCGCATATGTTATGATTAAAATAACTACAAGAACCATTTTGATGATTAAAAATTGTCCATAGCTTGTTTCAAAAAGAATAGTTGACTTACCTAAAATTAAATGAGAATTATACATGCCAGTTGCTATTAAAATTATTAGCGCAGGTACAGCAATTTTGTTAAATCTTTTTCCAACTCTGATCATTATTTGCATTCTTTCTTGTACAGAGTTAGTCATAGTTTTTAGAAGTGGAGAAAATACAATTCCAATAAAGAGTGAACCGCCAACCCAAATTGTAGCTGAAACAAGATGAATCCAAGTAATAATTGCTTGTTCTATTGCAGCCATAATTATTCAGATATTGTATCAAATATTATGTATTTGGATCTTGACAACGTTTTTTACTTGTAGATTAAAAATCATATCAAATTGGCACTACAAAGTAGATTAACAGTATATGCAGCAATAGCTGGAGTTTTAGCTTTAATGGGAGGAATTGTGTATTATGCCAGTCTAGATAACGTATCACTTGATCAAGTTGAAGTTGAATTAACAGATGTAACATTAAGGGAAGCTGGAGAAGATGAAGCAAAATTTGTTTTAACATTTCTTGTAAAAAATCCTAGTGAAAAAATATACGTAGTTCCAGTGATTGCATACGAACTGTATGATGATGATGTGTTATTAGGTTCTGGAAAATATTCTACAGAAGATGTAGCATTACCTGGTAGAGCACAAATTTTTGCTGGCGGTGAAGTTCCTCTGAAAAATACATTCATTTTAAAAAAATCTGAAGTTGGTTCAGAAATTTATCAATCTATGATAAATGGAAAAATAACAGACTATGTTGTTGAAGGAATCATTACAACTCAAAGTACTTGGAGTGTAGCAGAAAATGAATTCAGATCTGAAAAATAAATAAAGTGGGCCGGGAGAGATTTGAACTCTCGATCGCTGCCATGTCGAGGCAGCATCATAACCAAACTAGACCACCGGCCCTTTGAAGTTAAAATCTATGTTCAGACATTATTAACGTTTAAGAAAAGAAAGGCTGAATAAAAAGAGATAATGAGTGATAGTGTTGGAAGATAGTTTTACTGATGAGGAAAAGAGGGGGTTCTATAAGGCGATTTATTCCAGAAGGGATGTTAGATCACATTTCATTTCAAAACCTATTGAAGAGAAAAAACTATCAAAAATTCTTCATGCAGCACATCATGCACCATCAGTAGGATTTTCTCAACCATGGAATTTTATTTTAATTAAAGATCAAGCAACAAAAAAGAAAATTAAAGAATCATTTGATGAAGAAAAAAGACGTTCATCACAGGTGGTAGATGAACCAAAAAAATCTAAATATTTATCATTTAAGCTAGAAGGAATTTTAGAATCTCCTGTTAATCTTTGCGTAACATATGATCCCACAAAATTTGGTCCATTTGTAATTGGAAGATCTAGTATTCCTGAAGCTGGACTATACAGTGTGTGTTGCGCAATTCAAAATTTATGGTTGTCAGCAAGAACAGAAGGTGTAGGGTTAGGATGGGTAAGTATTTTATCAAATGAAATATTGAAAGAAACTCTCCAATTGCCAGAACATGTAGTTCCAGTGGCATACTTGTGTTTAGGTTATGTAAATGAATTTGCAGATAAACCTGATCTTGAAACTGCCAAGTGGTTACCGAGATTAGATCTAAAAGATGTTGTATATTATGAAAAATGGGAAGATAAAGAAAATTCAGATTGGAAAGAAATTCAAGATTTAATTCAAACTAATCTTGATTAGGCTTAAATAATTTAGAAGATTTTTTCTGCTGGGCTTGTAGCGCAGAGTCAAATTTGACGCGCAACATGGATAGCGCAGTAGCCTCCTAAGTTACAGGTCGAGGGATCGAAGCCCTCCAAGCCCGCTTAATTTTAAAAATTGCAGGGATTAAATACAAAGAATAATAGAAAAAATTATGAAAATTGTAGTTATTTCAGCTAGTCCAAGAAAAACTGCAAATACACAGATAATTATGAAGTATGTTAACGAATATACAAAATCAAAAAATCCAGATACAAAATTCATCAACCTTTCAGATGGAGAAATTGAATGCTATAGAGGATTTGATGTAGAGTATAATGAAGCAACCAAAAATGCTGCCAAAGACATTATGGAGGCAGATGTATGGTTGATTGGTTCACCTATTTACAACTCATTTTTTAGTTCTGCATTAAAAAATCTCTTTGAATATGTTGATTATAAAAAAACAGAAGGTAAAGTTGCAGGAATGGCAATTTTAGCTGCTGGAAATATTGGTTTTGTTGATGTTCAAACAGTAATTACACAATTGTTATCATACTTTAGAGTAATTACAAATCCAAAAGCGGTTTATCTAACAACTGAAATATTTACAGATAATCAAATTTCAGATGAAGATGCAAAAAATAGATTAAAAGAAATGGTAGATGAAACATTACAACTTGCATCTAAATTAAAAAAATAATAAAAAAACTAGATTTATTCTAATTTTATAAAAGTCAAATACTATTCGTGTTATCTAATGATATTGAGTTTAAAAAAAGATCCAACAGAATTGTGTTCATGTAAATGTCATTATGGTGGAGCAGTAAGTTGTCCTGGATGTAAAAAAAATCACGGTACAGTCACTTGCCACTGTAAAGATTGAAATTATTTTCTTTTTGAAGATAGGGCTTTAAGATTAGCTAGTTCTGCCTTTAATGATTCAATTTGTACAAGAGTTTTGAGATTAGAAATTTCTTGGTTTAGTCTTTCAATTTCATCATCTTTTAGCTCTACTGATGACTTTAATCCATTTAATTCTGTAGATAGTTCATCTTGAATTTGTTTAATTTCTGATAAATTAACTTGTTTTGGAACTTCAACTTGTAGTGTTTGTGAATTACTCAAGCTTTTTTTTTGATGAACTGCGTACTCATGACCATGATTGGTTGCATAGTCTGCACTTTTTTGAGATAACCAACAAGTTAGAGCCATAAACCATGTAATTGGTACTGCCATGATAAAGACAAAATTTAGAATTGGTGCATAATCATAAAATGGTGGCCACAATCCAGTTAAAACAGCAGCAAATCCTGCTGTAATGATGGTTGCCATATGATTTTTCCAATATCCCATGATTTATTGCAAAAATTCATTCTTTATAATAGTAATGCTATTTTTTATAAAATAAAAGAATAAAATGGAAAGGAGAATTATTCTGCTTCTTCAGGAGTACTTGATACTTTAGGCATATCAGATTGTAAGATTTGGATCTTTTGTAATAATTCGGTTCTTAGATCTCTTGCAACCCTTCGTACTGTAGGTCTTGG
>Ga0222719_10000315_pt1 | contig 48997 bp, 60 predicted proteins | sample C33_34DmetaG_FD_165039 | JGI IMG/M metagenome (GOLD analysis project Ga0222719, IMG submission 165039) | Estuarine water microbial communities from San Francisco Bay, California, United States - C33_34D | ecosystem: Environmental > Aquatic > Marine > Unclassified | place: USA: California...
TAGAGATATAATACAACCATATCCACATGTTAATAGAGAAACTGGTGAGACAAATGCAAAGGCAAGAGAGCGATATGAGTTTATAATTTCTAATTTAACAGAAGAAGAAAAGGATCAATTAGTAATAACATATATAGAAAATCCTGAAGCAGGAAAAACTAATGAACAATATCCTTATTTAGAAATTCCTGGTCAACCAGAAAATCCTTTAATAGGAAGAATTAGAGGTAAAGCTGATATAGGGTTAAAATTTGGTAATGCTGAGACACTTAATAAAATCAATGGTAAACTTATTGATAATAACTTAGAACTATCAGATTCACCAGAAGGAATATTTGCCTATTTTAAAAATGATAATTATGAGTTTGAAGGTGTACCAGATCCTATAAACTTTACTATTGATCAAGCTAAAAATGTAATTGACTTTAGCAAAATACAAGAAGGTAAGAATATTTCTGATGAACAAAAACTAGATATTATTATTAAATCTTTTGCAAAGAATAAATTACTTAGTACATCAGTAGCAGAATTAGCATCTCAGTATGATGGTAATATTCCTTTATCTGCATTATCAAAAAGTTTTACTTTAGATCAGTCAATTAACAATTTAATTCTTAATGCTGCTAAACCACAAAAAGCAGATAATTTAAAATATAATTCTTCAGATGAATCTGGTAATAAAGTTATAATTCAGATCCAAGGAGAAGAAAAAAAGAAGTCTAAGATTGAACGTACAAATCTTCAAGATGCTGCAGCAATTCAACTTATAGATAGGGTTAACAAAGGTTTAAAAGAAGCTGGTGAAATAGATGAAAATAATAATTTTACTAACCCTAATATTACTGAGAAGTATGCATTAGCTGTATTATTACCTGATGGGACATATAAACTTGTTCCATTAAAACCTGAGAAACTGAGTGATGTTGAATTAAATCAACTATTTAATGATGTAGTTGATAGATCTGAAAAAACTAGAAATGAAAATTTAAATATTGAAATTACTGATAAGACAACAGTAAAACAATTACAAAGTGCTAAACAAGAAGATGATGCTTTTAACAGTGATTTTAATTCAAAAGAAGTTCCAAGTAGATTATTTATTAGTTCAAAAGCTGGAGGATATAGGTATGAATTACAGGTTACTTCTTGGGGTAATATAAACATACAACAAAGTAAAAAGGTTGGTCAAAAATATTCTAAAGTAAAAACAGTACAGTTAAAACCTGAAGAAGAGGTTGGATTAAAAACTCCTGAATCTAAAATAAAGGCTCTTATAGAAAAGTTTAATAAAGAAGTTGTAGAAGATCAAAAAATATCACTTGACAACTTTAGAAAATCTTTTCCAAGAGATGCTGGTGTTCAAGAGATTCTTGATAAAACAACAACTAATGTTCAGTATGATGTTATTGCTAGACCAAGATTATTCATAAACGCTGATTCTGCAGAACAACAGGCTATTATAGATGCTTCAAAATCTACTAATAGTGAAAGTGTAAAAGCTCCAGTTGAATCTGCTCAAGCAGCTGTTGATAAACCTGAACCACAACAAGTAGAAAGAGTTGTTGAAGCTGCACCTGAGGTAGAAAGATTACGGGATTGGCAAATTCCTGTATCTGCACAAAAGTTTACCTTTAAAACATTTGAGGGTGAGGAACAATCGGGTCTTTTCATAACTAATATGGATGGTAGTAGAGATCTTCAAATGAAACTTGACGATGGTGAAATTTACAACCGAGTAAGAATTGCTAAAGACGTCACTCTTAGCAACGAAGAATATATTGGAAAATTATCAGACGTAGACCAAGATGGTTTTACTGTTACAGATGTAGATATTAAAACAATAAGAAATCCTAAGACGGAGGAGCGTATGTCTAACAGACAACGTGAGGCTGCAGGATTACCTGTCAGAGAAAAAGTTGAAGCCGAAGTTACTGAAGAATTTACACCTGATCAAAGATTAGAAAACTTAAAAGAACAACTTAATGTACTTAAAGCTGAAGTTACTAAAGATTTAACCGGTCCTGCTATAGCTAAAGCTATGAGGACAGATGAACGGGTAATTAAGTTAAAAGAAAAAATAAGAAAAGCAGAAGATGAATTAAATGCTGCAAATAAAATATTACCTGCAAATACAACTGAACAAGCTAATGCTGATATTGAAGAATTTAAATCTTGGGCTGCTCTAAATTTACCTGATTTTATTACTATTGATGATATAAATACATTAGGTAATAACATGAAAGCTGGTGGTGTTCGTGTTGGTGCTTTTGCATTAGGTTTATATAATTTAGGTGGTGGTCTAACTATCAACGGTACTATATATACAGGAGCTACAAATCCATTTAAATATCATGAAGGATTTCATGCTGTATATAGATTACTTTTAACAGATGAACAACAAGCACAATATTTATCTATTGCTAGAAAAGAAGTTAGAGCTAAGTTAAGAAAAGAAGGTAAGAGCTATAGAAAAGAACTAGAAAGATTTAAAAACTCTGCAGATACATATTCTGATATGAGCGATTCAAGATTAGAAAAAGAATATCTTGAAGAATACATGGCTGATGAGTTTGAATTATTTAAACAAAATCCAAGATCTACTAAAACAGATTCTAGTATTAAATCATTATTTAATAGAATATTAGAATGGATAAAAGCATTATTTAATTCATATACTAAGAATGAACTATTAACTCTTTTTGAAAATATAGATGCTGGTAAGTTTAGAACAGCTTCTGTAAAAAATAATAACTTTACTACAAATCTAATTGAAGGTGTATCTGTTGAAGCTAATGCATTAATTCCACATGATTTTGTTAGTGAAACAAATAAAGATGGAGACCGTAATATAGGATATTTATATTTAGATAGTGCTATTGCAGAGCCAATGATTAGATCAATAGCAGCTACATTTTTAACAGATGTTTCATCACAAACACAAGCAAAAAAATTAAGAGAACTTGAATCAAAGTTTAAAGAAGTTGAAGAAGTTGAAGACATTACTCCAGAGGAAATTTTAAATAATGTTCTTGATGAGTTTGAGTGGCTTTATAGTTTAGATAATGAGATTAATGATGATAAATCTGATATTCAAAAAGAACAACTTGAAAATGTTAGTAAATCATTTGAACTATACAGATCTGAGATTAAAAAAGATGTAAACTCATTACTTAGTATAATAACTAAACAAAGCGCAGATCAAGAATTTGATAATGAATTTTTTGAAAGTGAAGCCGGATTAAGAACTGTTGAGCAGTTTAATAAAGATGCATCAATGATTGGTGGATTTGCTAGTCTTGCTGAAGGTATAAGAGCTTATATAGCAACTACTACATTAGAGGATGTAGATTACTTTGGTAACAAAGAACTAAGCGAAGGTAGACCATTGATTGTTCCTGTTGAATTTATGGATGCTTATAACGGAATGTTAAAAGCTGTAAAGAACTTAAGTGATCCAAAAGAGATATTAAGGAACATGTATTACTTTGGTCAGGATAATCCAAATACAGGAGCTGTTGTAAATAGAATGCTATTAGATACTATTGGTGATAATGGCATTGAAGTTATAGAGTCTGATAATCCATTACCAGAAAAAATTAAAAATCCATTATTGCTTCAAAGTATATTAAAAGGTTTTGAAAACTTTAGAGTAAACTATTTATTCATGCAACGTGATGATACAGGTGGTTCTTTAATATATTCAGCAGCAAATAGAGATGATGTTAACTCACAACTTTCAAGATGGTCACAAGCATGGGTGCAAGCATCTAAGAAAATTAAATCTGATAAAACTTTTAAAAATGCAGCAATAAAAACAGCTAATAATTTTAGAGTTTATCTTGAAGGTACAGAAAAAATTGGAGATTTAGAATTAGATAAAGTATCTAAAGAGATATCACAAGATTTGTTTAACTATACTGGTATAAGATTAAGCAAAAAATATATTGCTTTTAGTATAGCGTATAATAGAGAATCAAGAACTCCAAAACAAGAAACTGATTATAATGCTAATCAATATGTTTTACCTATAGACTCAGCAGATGTAGAACAGTTACAAAGATCTATAGAAAGTAATAGCGATATATTTGATCCTGGAATAGAAGGTATGTCTTCACGTTTAAATAAGATGAGTGAAAACAATGCTGAATTTGATGAAACAGTTGGTGCACCAGTATTTAAAAATCCAAATGGAGACTTAGTATATGCTCATCAGCTTCCAACATTCCACTTAAAACAAGTTGAGGCGTTAAATAATACTGAAGAACTAAACGATCTTAGAGATGGATACTTAGAAAATAATTATTTATTAAATGATCCGGCTTTTATAAAACTTTCAGATAAGAGTAAATTAAGAGTAACTAGAATTGCAGGTAGTTTAGTAGGAAAATTAAATGAGACCGAAGAGGAAATAAATGCAAGACTAACAGGTGTATCAGACAGAAGTGCATATGGAGACTTTACTCCTAGAGAACTTGTATTATCACTTTTAAATTTTTACACTTCTAATTATAATACAAAGAGTGGTAAAGTTGAAACAGTTGAATATGAGGATAATTTAACAGATCAAACTATGACTGCAGCACTAGCTCCGGTTCTAATAAGAGTGATGGAGGCTTCAAATACTGGAGACTTATTATCACTTCCTGTTATAAAAACTGTAGAGTTAGTAAAAGGAAAAACTAAATTAACTGAAAAAGCACTTAATATTTATTTAGAACAAATAGATAATGAGTTTAAAAGAATACAACGTGAGTCAAATTCTGAAACTAAATCTGAAGAAAGATTAGGTTATAATGATACTGATACTGGAAGAGCATTTAAATTTCATAATACAGGACTATTATTAGATCAAGAGATCAAAGAAGGCCTAGAAGAAAAAGCAAAAACTAATTTTGATATATCACTTAAAGAAGCATTATCATCATTAAATAAAACTGAAGGTCAATTTAAAAAAGATCTAGAGAAGAAATTAAATGATGAGTTTGAAAAGTTTGATCAGTTATTAGTAGAGTTAGGTGCAAAAGATTTAACAAGCAATGCAATTAATAAAGGTTTATCTTCTGCTCCAGAATTAAATTTAATTAATGATAAAGAATATAATCTTAAACAAATATTCTTTAATGATTGGATTAATACTACAGCAATAAATGAAGTATTACTTGGAGATCAAGCTGTATCATTAAAAGATGCAGTTGATAGAACTAAAAGAGGTAAAGGTCAAAATGGTGCTTTCTATAGTTCAGAAAGTAATTTTACAGCACCTGAGTATGGTATAAATCATCCTAATAAAGAGATTAGTTATGTTGCTTTAGAAGAACCAATTGGAGTATCATCAATTGGTGGTAAGAGTATTGATAGAGCTGATGGTCAACTTTACATGACAACTAAAGCATTTAGATATACAAGATTCGGTATTGGTAAACTTACAGCTGCACAAGCAGAATTATTAGATAGAGTTGAAAGAGGAGAGTATATTCCTTCTTACTCAATATTTGAACCTGGAGGTTATGTTTCAAATAAAGAAATGCTAAACAGTAAGAAGATGGTTTACTATGATGGTGAAACATACTTAAAGATGTCAGCATTTGTATTAACCCCTGAGTTAACTTCTAACCCTGATGGTACAGCTAAACCTTCCAGAGAAGCATTACACAATTTAAGAATCAAACTTGAAGCTATTGAAAAAGAAACAGACACAATAGCCATGGCTTCTCCTCTAAGTGCTTCTAAAATGATGAAGCAAAAAGTAAATTCATTAACTACGCTTGATAATACAGAAGAGTTTGAAAATGGTTATTCTACATTAGAAACAAAATACTTTGGATTACAAGTATTAAACCCATCTAATAAATTAGAAACAACAGATCCTACTCAAATTAAAGCTCTTGTTACTTCTGAACAAGATGACTCTGTAGAAGTTGAAGGTCTTAATATGACTGTAGGTAAAATAAGAGAAGAATATAATAAGGCTACCAATAGAAGACTTGTTTTAAAATATAAAAATAACAGAAATCTTATTTTTACTTTTGATAAGGCAATGAAAGAAGTTGCTGAGTTTAAAATTACAGGTAAGATAACACCTAACTTATCTATATTTTTAGATTATGCTACTGAGTCACTTAAAGCTAGTAAGTCTAGTAGTAATCTTTTAGAGTTCTTTTCTAAACAAAACGGTGAACAAAAGTATAATTTAAATAACCCTATTACTGTAAATAAGTTTGAAGAATTATTTTTAAGCTTTTTTAGTAAAGGTGTATTATCAGAAAAAATTCCTGGAGAGACTTTATCTTTAGTTTCTGATTTTGGCATGAGAATATACAGAAGAGTATATGAAGTAGATGCTGATGGTAATCCAGTTAGATCAGAAGTAATTAGAGAAAAGCAATGGGAAAAACTTGAAGATAAACCAGAAATATTTACTTTAAGTAATCTAACTAACGATGAAATACCTGCAGAAGGTATAGTAGTATTAGATAGATTAAGAACAGGTTTGATGGAATACACTAATCCTAAAGATCCTGAAACAGCTACAGGTCAACGATATAGTGAAAGTCTTGTTCCAGCACACCATGCATCTGTTAGAAATCTTATTGAAAATACAGCTGCTGATATTCCTGAAGTTATATCAAAAATGTTTGCTGTACGTATACCTTCTCAAGATAATCACTCTACAATGAATGTAAAGCTTGTAGATTTCTTACCTACTGTAAATGGTTCTAGTGCAATGTTCCCGCAAGAGTTGGTTGAGATAGCTGGATCCGACTTTGATATTGACAAGGTATTTACTCAGATAAAAGAATTCTATGTAGAGGATAATAAATTTTATGAGTATGGAGCAACAGAAGGAAGAGAGTATAAAGACTACATAAAGTATGTAAATGAAAAAGTAAATGAGAATACTCCATATGCTAAAGGATATAGACTATATGAGACCCAAGGTTTAAATATAGAAGATTCATACACAGATGCTGAAATGTTAGCTTTAAATGATTTAGGATTTACTGATAAGTCTATAAAAGCTTTAACAGCATTAGGTCTTCCTGTAAGTAAAAAACAATATGAAGATTATACATCTAATTATGGAGAACCATATGAAGCACCATACAATAATAAAATACTAGATTATAAGTATGCATTGATGGGTAATAAAGGTGTAACAGAAGCAAAAGAAGGAACACCTATATCATATACTCCTGCAGGTTTAGAAATATTAACAGATAAAGAAACTAAAACTGGAATACTAGAACTATTAGAAGAACTATTACCAGGATTGAAAGAAAAAAATAGAGAGGATAATGTAGATGTGGATAATATGCTTGGTAAGACTAAAGCATGGATGGCAAATAAAGGTGCTGCAATTGGAGCAATTGTATTACCTAACACATATCTAAGTTTATTAACTGAGTATAAATTAGAACTAAAAGGACCAGCTCCTTTTTTAAATGGTAGAGCTTATACTGATTTTGGAGTATTAAACGAAATACTTGGTGATGGTACTAAAGGTGATAGAAAGCAAGATATAATATCTTCTTTAATTACTGCAATGACAGACAATGCTAAAGAAAGGCTAGCTGCAAAGTTAGGTTTAAATAGACATTCTCTTGGTATTGTTGCAAATGCTACAGCATTGGGTATACCACTTAAAACTAGTTTGTTACTTGTTAACAATCCATTGATAACATCTATATATGATCAAGCTTTTAATAAAAAAGAAAAGACAGATCCAGGTGTTAAAAATATTCTTAAACAACAAATTGATAATCTAACTGAAGTAAGGAAAATAAAACCTGCATTAATAAGTGATGATACATTAATAAACTACTATAATGAAGAGTTTCCTGTAGAAAAAACTGAAGAAGTTATAACCGAGGAAGCACCGGTAGAGGAAGTTGTTAAAGAAGATAAACCTAATGGAAGAGCTGATGATATAAAATTAGGTATTCTTTTAGAGTTCCAAAAACTACTTGACATTAAAGACTTTACATCTAAAATGTCTTCTGTTACTACATTATCTAATGGTCTAGGTAAAAATATGGCAGATATAAATAAAAGAGTAAACGATATATCTGATCTTTTTGCAAAAGAAGCACCTATAGATTTAAATAAAGTTTTCAGAGGTTCTACTTGGCAGTCTGGTTATCTAAAAATATTTGAACAATTTTATAATGATATAGCACCTGCTGCTTTTCTATCAGGTACAGAAAACTTTAGATCTATATTAAATGATTTATATAAGAGTATAAACACAAACACACTAGATTTCACTGAAGAAGTTGAATCTAAGATATCTAGAGATTTATTATCTTATTTGACAATTAAGGCTTATCAGAAAAATAAATTAGATACCAATTCACAATCTGTAGCAACATTGAATAATTCTTATATATATCCTACTGTAGAAGGTGGACAATATAAAACTATCACTGATACTATAAATACATTAAGAGAACAGGAGGATTTAAAAGATAATTTCTTTGTTCAGAATTTTACAATAAGCAATCCTGCTGATGATCAATCTAATACAACAGGTTTAGAATTACTTGAAGCAAATACTTTTAGAAATTTAAATCAAGCTCAAATGATTGATTTACAAACATCATTTGCTAGATTATATGGCTCTGTTAAATATAAACAAGATGCTATAGATATAGTAAATTATATGATGGTTAAAGATGGATTACAAATAGGCTATGCATCTTTAATACAAGCTATCTCACCATTTATGATGGAACAATATTTAAATCATGTTGATACAGCATCTAATGCATTGAGAAGTAATAACAATGAACTTATTACATCTACATTTGGATTAAACTTTGAAGATCTCAAATCTGAATTTATAGAAGGCTATTTACTATCTAATAGAAGTAATACTTTATTGAACAATTATAATTTTACTACTACACTAACAGGTGATCTTATAAAACCTGAAAATGTAAATATAGTAGATAATACATTAAATGCTAAATCTGAAGATGTAAATCCTCTTTTTGTTCGTGTTACTGATACATTTGAAGGTAGAGATTTTACAAAAGTAACTTATAAAACATATAGACTTACAGGTGCAGATAAAGATACTGCTACATATACTGAAGTAGAAACTGCAGGTTCTAATCAGCAGAATCCTATAGGATTTATGTTTGGTGATAGACCTACATATAATCAAGTAAGAGAGTATGTAAAAAGTAGAGAGAAGCAAGAAGATACGGTTGAGGAAGAACAGCAATTAGATAGAAAAGATCAAGTAAAGCAACGAGCTGCACAAGCATCAGGAGCTGATGTTGAAGCTAGTAGCGATGGTATTATTAAAATCAATGATAAAAATATTGCTGATATTACACCAACTGAAAAAAATCTTAAAGTTGAAAAAGTAGAAGAATATATGGATATTGATCCAGATCTTATTGATGAACTTGATAATATTAATGAAGATGCTCAACAACTAACACCTGATCTATTTAATGAACTTCAAAAATTCAATGAAGAAATAAATGATAATTATACAATCATTGAAAACTTTTGGGATAGTAATATACAATTTAACAAAGAGGTTAAAAATTCTCTAAGAGAAAATAATAATATATTATCTTTGGAAGACTTGATTAAAAAATATGAAGACGGTATTTATAAAGATCAAGAGGAGTTTGTAGAACAGATTAAAAAATGTAACTTATAATAAACTATGGCTAAGTGTCCAAATAGAAATACAGCAGAGTATAAATCTCTACAGGAAGCATATAAATCAGAAATACAAACTGATAATATAATCAATAAGTGGCAAGATTTAAATAACACGGATGTGTTTCCATCTGTTGCACAAGCAAAAGAGTTTGTTAAAAATAACAAGGCTGCGTTTTCATTAAAGCAAAAAGCGTTCTCTGAAAACTTATTAGCAAATCTTGTAGAAAAAAGAATACTACATAGTTACCAGGGTTTTTATTTAGTTAATAATTCTAATCCTGCTACATTTAAATACGATGAACAATTCTTACAAGCTAATTTAAAAAGACTTACAAGGTATTTAGAAATTAATAATATCCCTTTAAACTCTGTAACAATTACAAGAACACCTAAAAGTTATAAGGTACAGATTATAAATAATGTATTTACACCTAAAGATTTATTAGAAAAGTCTAGATCTTGGGATACACCACGTGCTAAAGCTGTTGTATCACATTTAAGAAGATTGTTTCCACAGGTTGGTGTAAAGCTTATGAGTGTGGCTGAAGCAGAAGCTATTTGGAATGATGATAATAAAGTTCCTAAGTGGGCAAAAACAGATGTAAGTTTTGATCAGGTTAATTCATTTTACTATGAAGGTCTAGCTGTATTAATAAAAGGTAGAGTAACAGATGAAACTGCAATAGAAGAAATACTACACCCATTTGTTGATGCAATTAAAGCAGATAATCCTGAGTTGTTTGAAGGTTTATTAAAAGAAGCTAAGAAAAACTTTCCTGAAATGAATCAAGCAATAAACGCTGCATATTCTGACAGTAAAGGATTTACACCTCTAGATAGAAATTTAGAGATGGTTACTCAAGCTCTTTCTAGACACTTTAATAATGAGTATGAAAAAACTCCAACAAGAAGTTTCTTAACTAAAATTAAAGAAGTATTAGATTGGTTCTTAGATGTCATAGGTAATCTTAGTGAGTACTTAACAGGTAAACCTTTTACAGTAAAATCTATAACCGCTACATCTTCTTTAACAGATATAGCAAAATTATTAAATACATCTGATATAGAATTTAAATTAGATAGAAGAGTAGATAATAGAGTTAGATATTCATTGTCTCCTGAAAAAGATAAAGTTGTAAGAAAAGTTTTAAAAGAGTCTAATGATATTCAAAAAGAATTTATAAAACGTTTATTCCATACTGCTAGATCATCAGAAGATGTTATTGGGGACCTATCAGCAAGTAATAAAAACTCTGATTATAATGGAGATATAGTTGCTTATAATAAAAAAGATAATTCATACATGAATATATCAACAGGTGAGGTTTATTCTTCTACATCTGATTATATTGGTCTTAGTAATAATGAGAATGATGCTCTTAATCTAAAAGTAAATGATGATATAAAAACTTTATTTGATGCTGTTGTTGGTAATGAAAGTTTTGAAGATGCTTCTTCAAGGTTAACAACTCTAAGTGAAGAAGCGGCAAAAGAAGTGGTTGATTCTTTACAAGAACAACTTATAGGAAATAATAATCCTATTATTCCTGATGGCGCTGTTGCATTATCCAATGTTGTTGTGTTTGATCCAAATACTAAAACTGCAGGAACTGTAGATCTATTAGTTATTGATAAGACAGGTGTTGTTAATATTGTTGATTTAAAGGTAAGTAAAGACTCTATATATGGTGAACAAGGAAGAAAAGTATATTCTGAAGAATTATATCCATTAAAAAGTAATAGTGCTTTAAAAGAGAAACACGGTATATTAGAACTGACTAACTCTGCTCAAAATAGTATTGAAGTAAACATGTTAAAAAGAATGCTTGATAACATGGGGTACAACACTAATAGAACTTTAACAGGAGCTCAGACATTTCATGTTAAAGCTGATGGTGATAAGATTGAGGTGGACGGTAGAGTGGAGTTTATAAACGACACTAAGAATATGACATATGTGGATATGTTAATACCACAAAATGTTGATCAATATTCTAAAGACCAATTAGATGATATAATTGATAATTCTGATGATGGAATATTTGATGGTTCTAAGTATGAAGAAGATCAAGAAAAACTAGCTGAAGAAATAGATCCTTTAGTATATCCTGAGTATAATTCTATAATGGGTATACTAGAAGATTATAGAATTGCTCTAGTAGATCAACAAAAGGCTCTAAAAGTAATTGAACGATCAGTATTTAGAGACATGTCCAAAGAGGAACTACGTGACGAAATTGCTAGTACACTAGCATACATTTCTGCAAATATTGATAATGGACCAGCATCTAGATCTGCTACATACACCTATCTTCTTCAAGGTGCTTTACGTCAAATGAAAAAATTTGCTGATTATGTTCAAGATCCTGCAAATTTTGGTAAAGATGAATACATAACCTATACTTTAAATTTCAATAGATTTTTAAGCACATTTGAACCTTTATTTTTAATACAAGATTCTCAAGATCATAATGCTACACAAAGAGCATTAATACGTCAGATGGATATATTAAGAAATAAGATAAAAGGAACAGGTGTAAGAAAGAAAGAAAATGAAACTGAAGAAGAAAGAATATTTAGAGAAGGATTGGTAAATGATGCTATAATTAATTTTGTAAAAGAAAAAATTAGAGAAAGATCTAATAATGACTGGGGTGGTAAGCAAAGTGTATTTACAGAACAAGATTTAGATGATCTTGTAAGAAGATCACCTGATATATCTCAACTTGCTTTATTAACTCAAGATATGGCTACTCAATCTGATGCAATGCTTTCTGTTATGGATAAAATATATAAAACCCAAAAACAAAAGGTACTTGATTTAATTGATCAGCGTAATAAACTTGTAATTAATAGTGCTAATAAGTTAATTAAATTATATCCAAATCTAAAAAGAAATGAGCTTTATGATTTCATGTCTATATTTGATAAAGATGGTAACTTTACAGGAAGATATATAAAACCTATAGGCGAGTTATATACTAAAATACATGATGATCTAAGATTTCAACTATATGATGATACAGGTTTACCTTATAAGTATAGAGATATTACAGATTTATCAACAGCATCTCTAGAAGATATTCAGTATAATATTGATTTAGCTAATAAGAAAAAAGCTTTTGCAGATTTTTTTAGAGCAGAAGAAATGAATGAAGATGGTAATCTTGTAGATGGTGAGTATCATTATTATACAGATGAGTTTAAGAAAGCTAGAGATATATATGAGTTTTGGCAGGTAAGTGCTAATGGTAAATATGGAGAGTGGAAAAAAAGAAATAGCGTTTCAGCTAAGGATTATGCTGTATATAGAGCAAAGTATTTTGAATCTTCTACATATGATCAACCACAAAGAGTTAAAGGTAATCCAACAGGTGTAGTTGTAAAAAATGTTAAGAGTGAATTTCCTAAAGTTGAATATAGAAAGGTTAGAGAAATAACAAAATCTGGTAAAGATATGCGTGATAAAAAGTACGCAGAACTTATGGATCCTACTAAAACTGATGCGGGTACATTAGCTAGAAGAGAGTTCTATAACTTATTTATTAAAATGTATGAGGAAGATTTACTAGAAAAGATTCCTGAATATCAAAGAGATCAAATGATGGGTAGAGTCCCCACTATTAAAGATAACTTATTAAGTGATCTAAAGGATAAACCAAACATAATATCTAAGATGTGGAGTGATATTACAACATCTGTAAAAAACTTAACTCAAGAAACATCAACTATGAAAAAAGTCATGCTTGATGAATCAGGTAACTTTACAAATCAACTACCAGTATTCTATACAGGAAGACCAAGAATGGATGGTGAATTAGAAGAAGTAGAAAAGAAGATGGCTTTTGTTGAAGAACAAAGAGTAAAAGGTCTTATAACACCTGATAAGTATAATGCACAAATTAAAGAGCTTAGAGGAGAATATAATAGAATATATAATAAACCATCAACAGGTGAACTAAGTAGAGATTTAGGATCTAGTTTAATAAAGTTTAATGCTATGGCTACACACTATGAAGTTATGGGTGAAGTAGAAGATACATTAAATGCTTTTGTTAAAGTATTAGAAAGAAGAGAATATGACTTACCTGTTGCTACAGGTCAAAGTTTTGTTTCAAGAACTAAAGAAGGCGTTCTTAAAGCTGTAGGTTTTACACGAGATCAAGGTTTAGAAGCTAATGCTGTAAGAAGAGCTAAAAAATTCATGTCAATGGTTTTTTATGATAATGAACTAGCAAATAAAGGCATGTTTGATAAAATTGCAAAAGAAATAACTGGTGCAACATCATTAACATGGGTAGCATTTAACCCTATGGGTAACTTTAATAACTATGCTCTAGGTAGAATAAATAATAATATTGAAATGCTAGGTCAAAGATTTTTTAGTAAAAAAGCATATTTAAGAGCAACTAAAGAATTTAATACAAATGCTATTCCTGGAATGTTTGAAAGAATAGGAAGTGGTGCAACTGATTTAGTAGATATTGCTACACTAGGTAAACTAGGTTTAAAGAAATCTGATTATGATGCGGATAAAGCAAATAATAAATATGAAGCTGTAACTCAATATTTTAGAATGATGGATCCTGATACAGATATACGTGAGAATAGTTCTAAGTATGATGATTCATCTTTATGGTCAAGATTTAAGGAATGGGGTTATGTAATGCAGGATGCTGCTGAATATAATGTACAATCTAAAGTAGGTGTTGCAATGTTAATGGATACTATTATAAAGAACAGTAAAACAGGAGAAACATTATCCCTATATGATGCATTACATTTTGATGGTAAAACTAATACCGTTTCTTTATTAGAAGATTATGATATTGTTGTAGATAAAAAAGGAAATAAGATTGCTGATTATAATGACAATTTTAGATATGATTTAAGAAATCAAATAAGGGAAGTTAATAAACAAATTCATGGTAATTATGCTAAAGAAGACAGAATGGTTCTTCAGAGTTATGCTCTTGGTAACTTAATAACACAATTTAAAAAGTGGGTTGCACCAGCATTAAGAGCTAGATATCAAACAGAATATTTTGATCAAAATTTAGGATGGATGGAAGGAAGATACCTATCATGGTGGAAGTTTACCAACTATGCAACTAAAGAATTTATTAAAGGCACTAGAGATATTAAAGCTTTAAAAGCAGGTTTTCTTGAACAATATGGATATACCGGTGAAGGTGGTAATCTAGATAAAAGAGCATTAAATAAATTACAAGGATTTTATAGAACTGTAGGTGAAATTGCAATTCTATCATCAGTTTTTGTATTAAACTCTCTTATGGATGGATTGTTATCAGGTGATGATGACTCAGATACAATGAAGAGATTAAAAAATCTTGCAAGATTGCAAGCAGATAGAACTAAAGATGAAATGTTAACATTTGTACCAGTACCTGCAGGTATTGAACAAAATTATCAAATGTTCTCTAATCCTATAGCATCATTAAAATTATTAAGAAATACATCAAAAGCTTTACAATTAAGTCTTACAACACCAATTGCTTTTATTACTCAAGATAGAGATGCTTTTTATGATAATTCAGATTATGTTTATCAAAACAAACCATACAAAGGTATGTTAAAAGTAAATAAACAATGGCAAAGATCATTACCAGCTATAAGAACATATAGTAAATATATAGATGCTATTAAGAAACAAGATTTTGAGATAGGGTTCTAGTCTATTTTAAATAAGAAGAGCCAACCTTATTAGGGCTGACTCTACTAATTTTACATAAAATATATAGTTTAATTATGCTTCACAACTTGCACACTCAAGAATATTTCTAGAGAATGCTTGTGCAGAACTTACGCTAAACTGATAGTATAGTGTCTTCACTCCTTGTTCATGAGCAAAAAGATATAGTTGATTAATATCTTTAGCCGGAACAGACGGGTCAATCATTAAGTTTAAAGACTGAGCTTGATCAATAAATTTTTGTCTTGCTGCAGCTTGAATGATAATCTCTTTAGGAGATATCTCAATAAATGATTTAAACACACCTTTTGTTGGGAAGTCTAAGTGTTGAACTGAACCATCCTTTTTAAGTATATCTTCCCATACTTCTTCCGTATCAAGATTATATTTTGCTAACTCTTCTTTTAAGAAAGGATTCTTATATATAGTTTTAGACTTAGCTAAATCCTTTACAAAATAATTGGATTTGATAGGTTCAATACCCATACTTACTTGGCCGTGAATGAATGAACTAGATTTAGTTGGTGCGATAGCTACTAATGTAGTATTTGCATAACCTTCCCTAATTGATTTAACATTCTTTGTTTCACAGAGATCCATTGAAGCCATTTCTGATCTTGTTTTTATTATAGAAAATATTCTACTATTTATCATCTTAGCTTCTATTGATTCAAATTCAATAAGTTTAGATTGTAAATAAGAATGCCATCCTAATACACCTAAGCCTATAGCTCTATGATCACTTGCAAATTTATATGCTCTACCCATTCCAGGCATTGTTTTAGATTTAGTGATAAACTCATCTATTACAGCATTTAAAAATAATGTATAAGTTTCTATTGCATCTGTCTCAACAATTTCATCCCAGTGTAATAAGTTCAAAGAACCTAAACAGCAAACAAATGAATTAAAACTATCTGTTGGTAACTGTATTTCAGAACAAAGATTAGATGCGGTGATATCCATACCCAGCTCTTTATAAGGAGAGTTGTTATTTGAGTTATCTTTAAACATTATATACGGATAACCAAACTCATTTCTTTTCTGAATTATCTTGGCCCATACTTTACGCTTATCAGGATTCCCGCTCTTCATATCATCTATCCACTTATCTGTTACACTAATACCAAACTGTAGATTTTGTATTGGGTTACCTTCTCCTCCTATCTCTAAAAATTCCAATACATCAGGATGTTCAACAGGTAGCCATGCAGCACATGCTCCTCTTCTTGCTTCAGATTGTTTGCAAACATCTACAACAGTGTCATAGATTCTTGCATAATGTACTGGTCCATCTGCAGTGCCTCCGGTTGATATATTGGAACCTCTAGCTCTAATATTACCTAAGTAAACACTAGTACCTCCTCCATACTTAGACATCATACCAATCTCACGTCCTGCATTTAAAATGCTATCTAAGTTGTCATCTACATTAGATCCATAACAACTGATTGGTAGACCTTTCTGCTTACCAAAGTTAATCCAAACAGGAGTAGACAAGGAGTAAAAACCCCTTGCCATATAGTCCTCAAACTTTTCTGCAAAGCCATCAATCTTTAAATATTTTTCTGCTATAACTGCAATATCATGTATACGTTGTTCAGGGGTTTCATTTATATAACCCCTTGATAAAAATGTACGGCTTTCTTCATTAAGCCAATAATACTTTTTTCTTTCCATATTTTCTTAGAATAAGTCATCAGCTGTTATAGCTTTTGACTTTTTATTATAATCTATTTGTTTTTTGTAAAAGAAGTCTCCTTCTTTAGTTGCAGTAATCTCTACCTCAAACCATTTTGTTGACTGTAATAAGTTATTATCAACTTCAAATATTGGCTTCATACCTATTTTCTTTAATGAGTTATTAAACCTATTCATTATAAAATGTTTTATAGTTTCTTTAGGTAAAAAAGATAACTCACCTTGTTCAAATATCCAGTCAAGAATACCACATTCAGCATCATAAGCTTTTCTAGATGCAGAATAAATTAATTCTTCAAACTCATCATCAAACCATTCAGGGTTCTCAGACTTGATTATATTAATTATCTCTACACCAAAGTTACCATGGATATCTTCTTCTTTACTTGTTGCTTCTACAACGTTAGAAATACCTTTAAACAGGTTCTTCTCTTTATTAAAAGACATCATTATTAGAAACTGACTAAATAAACTTACGTGCTCAATAAACAAAGAAAATAATAATACAGATTTAGTATACATTTTATCATCTCTACTACGTGAACCATCTAAGTATTTTTTAAGATATTTAATTCTACCTTTAATAGCTGGTATCTCAACAACAGTTTTAAACTCTTCTTCAAGTCCAAGTATTCTAAGTAGTCTTGCATATGCATCTTTGTGTCTAACTTCAGATTCAGCAAAGGTCATACCCACATCACCAATTTCTGTAATAGGCATTCTCTTATACAAATCTGCCCAAAAAGTTTTTACATTAACTTCTATTTGAGCTATTGCAAGCATTGTCTTTTTTATAACTTCACGTTCTTCATCAGTAACTTTAACTTTAAAGTCATCTATATCTGTAGTAAAGTTATACTCAGTATCAATCCAATAAGAGTGTCTAATTGCATCTTTATATTCAAGTAAAGATGGGTACTCATAGGGCAAAATATTTTCCCTAGATAAAAAAATGTTCTTCTTCATAAGTGTGTTTTTGTGATTAAATGTTACATCATGTTTTTGATATAACGGTAATATATAATTTAGTTTAATTGAGGTGGATTACCAAGTATAGATAAATATAAATTTTATAAAAATTATACCTACCTCAATACCAACGGCTTGGTAAACTTGTTTTTCTCCTTCTATCTCCATTGACATATTACAATTGATAATTTGTATACCTAATAGTGACTGTTTTGGTAATAGTTCTACATTAGCAATTACCGGTGCTTTTCTTGTTTGTGACATAAAAATGTTTGTTTTAAAAGTTAGTTTTTTGTATATTATAATTATAAGTTGTTAAGCTATCACAGGCAACAACAAATATATATATTTATATTTTGATGATATCTAGAGTTATTAATATTTTATTATACTTTAATCTTTAATCTTAATAAAAAACAATGAAGAAAAAAGGTTTAGCAAAGGTTAAAGAATTATTTTGGTATAGTGATAGTGAACCAAATGAAGTATTAATAGCATTTTGCCATTTAATATGTTTACCACTAGCTCTTCTAGCAGAATTTGATCAACCATCGTTAATGTTTGTTTTAGGCGGTATGGGTGCAGGCGCATTTCAATTGTGGGCTGTTATTTGGAAAGGTTGTTTAAAGTACAGATTAATAGCAGTTCAATTAGCTACAGCCGTAGCAGTTATAACTGTTGAAAATTTATATATGGAAGGTCTACTTGTAGGTAGCAGAACGGGTTGGGTTATAATATTAGCTTTTGCAGCCTGGAATACTGTAAGGGTATTTAAAGAAAAGTTAGACAAAAATGCTAAGTAAATTAAAAAATATATGGTCTTATAGTGACTCTCAACCTACCGAGATAACACTAGCTTTAGCTAATATAGCTCTAACACATATAGCTATAGGAATAGAACTTGGTGGACTTTATATATTCAGAATTATAATATTCTTTAGCGGACTATATCATTTATATTGTGTTGCAAATGGAGATTTAAATTGTAGGGTAAGAGCATCCGTAATTACCTTTGCTGTGTATTCAACTTCAACTATTGCATATTTATCTACTATAGGTTTTCCTTGTGCAACACACTACGGTTGGTTGGTTCTTTGTTTTGCTTCTTTTGGTAGTATGCGAAGATTAATACTTGAAAAAATACATAAAGAAAAAATTAAATAAAATGGATAATATAACACAAATAATAGTTACTGTATTAACTGTAGCAGGTTCTGCCGGGATATGGAAGTTCTTAGAAGCTAGAATAAAAGCAAAGGCAGACGATAAAAAAGCAAGCTATCAAAACAACGATGGTGTGCAATATAGAGACGACTTAAAAAATAGAGTAAGAAACTTAGAAAGTTTACTTGCCACATCTAGCGAAGAGAAAGACGAGCTTAGAGAAAATATTTTAACACTTACAGCAGAAGTAAACGCATTAAGAGTTAAAGTAGAATACCTTGAGAAAGAAAACGATAGACTTAAGACGATCAGATAAATTTTATAATTCAAGTATAATTTAGTATATTAATAGTATATGATATTCAGTAAAATATTAAAAGCTATTTATACCTCCAGTATAGAGGATATAGTTAATGCAATCACTAAAGCTGTTAAGGCATTTAGAGATGCTGTAGTATTTAGAGTTAAGAGAGTTAAGGAAGAAGTTGAAGATGTATCAGAAGCTTTATCCGAAGTTAAAGAGCAAATCAAAGATGTTGGTTCTGCTGTTAAAGGAGAGAAACGTAGAGGAAGACCAAAGAAAAAATAATGGCTAAACTAATACAATCTCTAGGACCCATAAAAAAGTCTAAAGTTAAACGACCTGGTGTTCATGCTAAGACAAAAACATCACGTTCTAAAAATGCTACTAACTATATAAAAGCCTATAGAGGACAAGGAAGATGAAAAAATTAATTTGCATATTAATTAGTAAGATTACTTTTGGTAAAGTGTGTTTTGGATATTGTAAAGTATGAATTGGACACTTTTATTTGCTTTACACTGGCCGCATGATAGACTTGCTTTAGGGTGGGAAATTATGAGACCTGACAAAGAATTTTCATATTATACAATTAAATTGTACTTATTAATATTAACAATAGAATTAGATACAGGAAGCAATGAATTATAAAAAATACAAACACGGTGGTGGTGTTCTACCAATGGGTGGCTGCGACACAAAAGCAAAAATGTTAATGGTAGGTGGTGAAATTGATATGACACAACCTATGGTTCCACCAATGAAAAGTAAAGGTGGTAAAATGGCATATGGTGGACCTATGAAGAAGAAAGGCTACGGAGGTCCAGTAAAAAAAATGAATATGGGCGGTAGAACTAACGGATCAAGAACTTACTCAGGTAAATAATGAGCAAAGAACGTAAGAAATTAAAAGATACTAAACTAGGACAGTTTCTAAAAAAGGCTGCTCCACATATTTTAGATGCAGCTGGAAATTTATTACCAAGTTCCGGTGTTCTAGGTATTGTAAAAAATATAATAGACGCTGATGTTAATATTTCTCCTGAAGATAAAAAAGCTGCTAATGAACATATAAAAAATATGTTTGCTTTAGAAGTTGAAGATCGTGACTCTGCAAGAGAGCGTGAAGTTGAAATTGCTAAAACACAAAGACAAGATTATATGATGCTTGCAACTGGTGCAACCGGTTTATTAGCTTTCATATTTATCATATATGCAATAGTCTATATACCAACTGTTAGTGACAATGATTTATTTGTTCACTTAATGGGTATGGTAGAGGGTGTTGTTATTGGAAACATATTTGCCTACTACTATGGTGGTAGCCCAAAAACTAAAAAATAATTATTATGAAAAAGAATAACTACTATTACAGTCCTGCTACTATTCCTGCTGCTATCAAAGCAAACAAGAATAGAAAAGATGTAAAGAAAAGATTACGATTAGCTAAGAATGGTATCTCTATACCTCAAGTATCTACAAAAGCACCTGAACCTATTCAGTCTAGTAAATTTAAAAGTGGTAAATAAGATATGGCTAATTTAACTGCTTATAAAATAACACAAGAAGGTTTAAAACCTACATTTGTTGATGCAGATGAATTTGGTGATACATTAGTTAATAAAGGTGTTGAATTCTTTTATATAAAGAATACAGGTATTTCTACTATTACTGCTTCAGTTACTCCTGTAGTAACAACAGTTATTGATCCATTATTAGGAACTTTAGCTAAGGAAACAGCAAGTTTAGAACTAGCTCCAAATGAAGAAGGTTATCTAGGACCATTTGAAACTTACGCTTTTAATGATCCTTATGGGAAGATAACCCTAAATTATTCTAATGCTGTAGGTGTTATTCTTGTAGCTCTATATTCAGAGTAGTATCAACCTTATTATATAGGCCATCTAGTTCTGTAGTATCAGGTTGTTCTATAATCTGATCTATTTTTTCAACACGTTTAATTAATAAATCTACTATTATTATTGACTGAACTATAATAGTGATAATACAATATATCAGTAAATACTTATTCATAACTTAATTGCTTGGATGGTTGATGTGGCTTACTTTGTATGGGACATTGTCACCATTGCCATGAAAATGATGAGCTGAGCATAACATTTGGGCTGACTCAAGAACCATTTTTACAACGTGTTTGTTATACTGTAACCTAGCAGCCGTATCTGGATCTGCGTCTAAATAAAATATGTTCATGTGTTAATTATCGATTGATCTTCGTATTTATTTTGTAAAAATTTTGTTCTTTCTCAAGTAGTGATTTTTCATTCTCAAGCAGCCAGTCTACACAATAGGCCTCCCCAAAATTATCATTCTCTTTTGATGCTCTTAAGTGAGCAAATACTTCTTGCATTGGTGTTTTCATTTCTCTTTGGTGTTAAACCATTCATCTATTGTTCCATCAGCGTACCCAACACCGTGAGCAACCTTTCTTACCAATTCCATAAACTCATTAAAGTTAAGGTCATCGTGCTTGGTTTCAATAGAAACCTTTTCATCGTAATGTTCTACTGTTATCTTCATCTCTCTTTGGTTTTAAATTTAGCATTGTAGTCTGCTTCTATTTCCTTATAGGTCATTTGTCCATTGATTTCATACGCATATTCAATCATCTGCTCTTTCTCCATTGCTTTGGCTTGTTGGAATAGCCCTTCAAATTGCATTTGTTGTTTATGGTTTAAGTGAATAGATAAGCACTCTTGTAAAAATTCTACACTACTTTGTTTATTGTTGTTCATTTCTATTTGATTGTTAAGTTCTTCATTATTTTTATCTCCAATATAAGTTGATTTAAATTCTGAACCTGAATTAATTTTATCACTTGATCCTAGATAATCTTTATAAGGCTTATTTCTATCTAGATCCCAATAATATTTATTGTGCTCTGTCATAACTTTTTATCTTTTTCATTTTATAAACTCTTTTAAACGTATAAAGGGTGTAGAATACAATCCCACACCCTATTACACAAAACTAAATAAACATTCACATTAACAAGGGGTTGAAAGAGATAGGCTCCCTTGTAAACACAAATAAAACGGTTGCTAATATATATAATTAATTTATATTATAAAAATTTATCTACTCAAAAACCATAACCATTTGATTATCAGGCATTTCTATTATGTTATTAACATTACCTTCTTGCATCTCGCTTGTTACAATTTTATTTTGGCTTAATAAATCAGCTACCATAAAATCATGAAAGTCCTGTTGACTTGATAACCACTTTCTTGGATGAGATTTTTTAAGAGCATGTGTAACATGATTATAAAAACTCCAAGCATTATCATTGTCAAATGTATAATTATAAGAAGGTTTTTTCATCTCTGCTTTGACTGTAGACAATTGAGTTGTATCAAGTATTTCTTCAGATGCATATAGTCTACCTAATAATTCACATTGTTGTTTGTGATCTAGATCTATGCTTTTAAGAGCATTTTTATCTTTTATTATTTTTTTATAATGAGTTTCAGCATTTTTAATTTGAGCTGCTATTTGCATTCCAATATCAAAATTTGCTGATCCTGAATGTTTTCTTTTAAAATTCATCATATCTCCAGAAACAACCCCATTAGAACATACAAATACATATGCGCCAATTGCACATTTAAATGTTGTACTTTTATCATAAGAATTTGTCCATGCGAACATCATACCTAATTCTTCTTCATCTCTGATTATTTCATCAGTTAATGATAATGGTTTTATATGATACACACCTTGTGCAACTTTTGCATCTAGATTTGCTTTATACTCTTCTTTTTCAATCTTAAAACCAGAAGCATATAACATTTGTTTTGTTCTGTCAATAACTTCTTTGTGTTCTACCACTGTATAAGTGTCACCATGAGTAGGTAACGGTGCATTTGTCAGATATTTTTCTGATACTGTAATTGGTTTTTTATATCCCATAATTTTTTAAACTTATTTGGTGTAAATATAGTTAATTTAACTGAGTCAGCAAATTAAAATATATATCTTATTGTATTTAAAGGAAAATACTCACTGTATATTTCTTTAAACTCATTTAGTAATCTTGTCTTATGTGCAAGAGGATACCTCATAACTCCAGATTTATTCTTTACTTCTCTTGAGTATTTCATTAACTCTTTTGCTGGTTCTTCTGCCTTAGCCATCTGATTTATATGATTAGTTAATGCTATAACTTCACACTTGTTCGTTCCTGCTACCTGCTTCACTCCATTAAAGAGATTATAATACTCATCTTTCCAACCGGGGTAGAACACTAAAGGACTATAATTACAGTGTACTTCCCATCCTAGATCTTTCAATCTATTTATATCTTCTATTCTAGAAGAAATTTTTTGCATTTTAGGTTCTAATATATCTGAATACTTCTGAGGCATCAAGCTTACTCTTACCCTTGGTTTCTTGTTGAACTTTTTTACATCAATGGTCAACAAACTTGGATACTTAGTGGCCATTGTACTATTCAACCTTGGGTGATCATCATATCTTTTAAGATAATCAATTAATGGTTCTGGCATATGCTTTTGCATCAGAACTAAATCTGAGTTACATGCAATATCTACCATAGTATATATAGGGTCTTGTTGATCAGGTACTTTAGTAAATCCTTTTTCCCATTCTACAACAGACTGAAATATTTCATCAACATTCTTATTAACAAAAACTCTATGTCCATTGTACCTGGACATATAACAATAAGTATCTACACAGCCACCAAAGCATCCGTAGATAATATTGGGAGCTATGCAGTTAGCACTATTATTGTTGTCTTTTGTAACAAGAGTTTTAGTCTCTTGTATTTTTATCACTATATTTTGTTTTTACTTTTTCTGCTATAGGTATAGCATCATTATTTTCATCTATTCTTACAAACCTTATATTAGTTGATAATACAACAGATTGTATACCTGAATAGACATTGTGAGCCCTAGCTTCTAGATAGAAAGTTATAGATGTATTACCTACATTTACAACCTTACCATATATCTTTATAAGCTGACCTTCTTTAGCAGGTTTTTTAAAGATACATTTATCTATCATTACTGTTACCATTCGGGGTGTATCACATACTTCCATAGCATATGCTGCACCAGCGGCATCTAACCAAGCTAACAGCTTTCCTCCAAATAGATTAGCATGAAACCCTAGATCTGATTTTTTTATTGGATGTGTTGTTATTAACTCCATTATTTATCAGCTTCTAATTCTTTCTGTAAACATGCTAATGCTCTCCATGCTACTTTTGCTGTATGACGAATACCATCATCATCAATTGTTCCTGCATCTATTAAATGTCTAGCTAATGCATCATAATCATCAGTTGATTTGTTACGATCCCAATGCAATGGTTTATCAGGATGATGTTGTTCATTTCCCTTTAATGATACACGAGATATTTCTAATAAAGCATCAGGAAAATACTTTATAACGCCAGTAAATACCGGTCTCTTCTTTCTTTCTTTTGCGTCCATTTGTTTTATTTAGTTATTTGCTAATAATTCTAATACTTCTATTAGAGATTCATGTCTATGATTATCCTTTAAAACAACTTTATAAACATATTGAGAAGAAACTATTTTAGATACTTCATGTATTGCTGAATAATTTCTATCTTTTAAATCTACCTGTTGATTATCTCCACAAAACATCATCATAGAATTTTTACCAAGTCTTCCAAGAACCATTGATAGCTGTGATCTAGTTAAGTTTTGAAACTCATCAACAATTATAATTGAGTTATCAAATGTTCTACCTCTAAAATGAGCAAGAGAAACTAACTCAATAGATTCTTCTTTTTCCATTTTATCTAAGATAGCTGGTTTATTATATACCTTTCTCATATTAGAACGTATAGGAACCAACCACGGCTCCATCTTTTCTTTTTCTGAACCAGGTAAGAAACCATTATCTTCGGTAGAAACTGTTGGTCTAGTTATAATTATCTTATTATAGTTTCTCTTAAAGTACTGATCAAGAGCTGTTTGTACTGCAAGTAGTGTTTTACCACTACCTGCATTACCTAATATAAAATTAAAAGCATGCTTTAGCATTTCTGCTTTTGCTACTTTTTGCTCATCTGATAAAGTTATTGAAAACCTTATTGCACCTTTTGGAGATGCTTTTTCTTTGTTCTGTTTTGCTACCATATTAAAATAATTTCATCTGTTTACTTGGAACATTCAAAATATTATTTATTTCTTGTTCAACTGCTTCTAGATAGTAACCAATATTTATGTTATAAGAATCCCATTTAGGTTTACATTCCATTTTATTAAAAACTGTTTGTAACCATTTCCCCGCTTCAAGTTGTATTTCACGACTATCTGTCTTATGAACTTTGGTTAGCTTGACACCATTTCTTGATATATAATAACGATTAATCTTCTGAAGTTTTTCTTCTTTGTATTCTCCGTTATCAACATATCTAGATATAATTTGCCAATCACCTTTTGATTTACCTCCAATACAGTAATCAAGTATATCTTTATTTTTCTTAAAATATTCCTCTGGTAATATATCATGAATAAAATAATTATACACTGCTTTTGGTATAACTAATTTAGATTTATTTTTATGTAATGCTAATCCATAAAAGTCAAAACGTCCTTTCATTTTTGCTCCTGCATAGAAGAATTTATTTCCATCAACTTTAAATTTGTAGTGTGGATTTTTATTCTTAATACTTCTCCAGGTTGCTATATCAACCTCTTTATAATTATTAAGACCAATGTAATTGTTAACATCACCCAAAACTAGTTTTTGATATTCATCATGTTCTAATTGTAAGTTAGTTAATTTTTCCCACTCTTCACAAATTTTCATGTATTCATCTACATATTCTCTAGATATTCTTGTCTCAATACCATCAGTGTTTTGCATCAAAGCAACAGCTCCCGGTATTCTTTCCATGATCATTTCATATAACATTATTAGAGATAATTGACCATTGATGGTAATTCTCATTGTTAACTCAGGATCATAAAAGAAACTATTCTTATCATTGCTAAGGCCAAAAGTAGAATTAAGAATAATTTTATAAACATAGTTCATTGGATTACTCTTAGGTATCTTCTTTCTTTCTTCAAAGAACCACTCATACTGATCACAAAACTCTTGTGCTGGAAAATGTCCAGGAGACCATTTATTTCTAATCACAAGATTAGGATAGAAACTAGTGACATCAGAAGACATAATAACATAATCATCATCAGATTTATATATACCTGAAGTTCTTGCACCATGAACACCACCTACACCAAAGTCTGTCTTAACACCTTTATAAGTAACTGAATACTTAAAAGCGCCTTTCATTCTTTCAGGATCTATCTCAACAGATTTAAATCTATCATGTAGCTGCTTAAATTCCGGGGACTCAAACTTTATATATGGTAATATTATATCTTTAAACTTAATACTGCTTCTATGAGTTCTCATTTTTTTGAGATCCCTTTTTTCTATATTAAGTTTTTGAGACATGTAATAAGCAAATAATTCTTTACTTATTCTTGGTTCAGATGCACTGAATAGATTTATACCATACTTACCTGTTAGTTCTTTTCTTAAATTAATTAATTCTTTAGACCTATTTAATATTTCTTTAGTTGACTCAACATCATTAATATTATATTCAAGTATTGTATTTATTTGTTCAGTTGTAGTTATTTCTGTATCATGATGTATAGGCATGTCTAGGATGTTATCCCAATCCATACTATATTGAATCCATTTAAGACTAGAACGTTTTGCTGGATTATCCCAGTGGTGCATTTTAAATAAATCAATCTGTCCTATTTTCATTTTCCATAAAGGATAATCTTGAAAATCTTTTTTGTTTGATTTTTCTATACACCTCTGAGCATATTTATAAATAGTATTAGCTATTTCACATGCGCTTAAGTCTAACCAATTCTTATAGTTATCTATAATAAAATGAGTGACTTGTGCATCAAAAGCTAAACCATTATAAGATATGTGCCATTCTTTATTTTTAACGTTCCTACCTAGAAAATTAATAAACTCTTCAAGATCATTTCTTAAGTCATGAATAACAAATAATTTTGTCTCTTGACTTTTATAATCTTGAAAGCAAGCAGTAAAACAATTGTTTAGTGTTTCATAATCGTGTACCCAGTGTTGTTTGTTCATAATGCTTATTGTTTAGTTAATTTTAGAGAAAAAAAAAGATATAAATTAATATATCTTTTTTTGGTTGGTTTTATATAGATCTGTATTATACAGATGTAATTATATTAGATTTTTTCACTGGTTCTTTTGTATCAACTATGTACTGTTTATAATCAAACGTATCAGCATTGATAGAAAATAAATGAATGAAGGTTTCTATATCCTTTGCATCACTTATATAAAACTCAGAAAAAGTATCTACTAGTCTTCTTTCTTCTTTTACAGTTTTACCTGTACTTTGATTAGGTGTTTTTAATCTCATAGGCTCACCGTTATCATCCAACTTAGGAATCATATGATAAGACTGCTTCATTACTTTACTAATAACAGCTAGTATACCTGAAGAAGGATCATACATAGCTTCAACATATGGACAATCCGATGTTGCTGGAATAAGGGTAAATGACTTTACATTTCTAAAACTTGATGTTACAATCATCATGTTTTTTCCAATTGTATTTGACATAATTTTATTTATTTTTTTCAAATATAGTATTTAAAATATTAATCTCACTATTTTCATAAATATCTAATATTGTTTCTTTTTTGGAATCTAATTTATCACATAGCTCATTTACACTTTCAATAAGCTTAATATCTACATTAAGTAATTCTGCATATATTTCATGAAAATCATAAGGAAAAAGATAAGAATCAATACGTTCTATAGCTTTAACAGTGTCTCCAAAAAACCTAGTAATGGTTAGTTTAGATTCAATACTCAGCCTAGAGTATTCACCTTTTATAAAATGATCATAGTCTTCTTTAAGACTACTAAAATCAAATATAAAAAGCTGATTGTTCTTATCTAGTTCAATATGACTTTCAAATAGCTTTGCTTTATGTATTACATTCTGTTCAAAAGATCTAAACTCATGAGTTCTTTTCTCTTTGTATAAACATAGTAACTTTCTATCTTGTATGTAATAATGATTATCCCACATTATATATGTTTGATGAGGTACAAACTCTAAACCTTTCTTAAAATCTAATAAAGGATATAAAAATACCTTACTCTTCTGAAAATAATCACTATAAACCTTATCCATACTATAAAGTTACAACATTTGTAAGTAATTCATAAGGCAATGAGTAATTATTTTCTGTATAGTGGTGCTTTGCAACACCAATTACGTATTCTAATCCTTCAGCCCATTTATTTAATGATGCATCACTAACAGGAAATGTATATATCTGATTATACTTATCTATTACAATAAAATTAAACTTAATATTATATTCATCTGCTTTATCACCTAATGAATCATAAACTAATTTACAATATATAGATGCTTGAAGCCAGTAGTTATAAAAGTCTACAGTTTCTTCAAAGTCTGTAACTGTTTTACCTGTTGTTTTAAGATCATATATTAATACTTCTTTTGTATCATGATTGATTTTATAATAATCTATATAACCGTGTAACCCGAAAGGTTGACCATCTATTTTAGATGAAAGATATTTTTCTGCATGTGTTTCTACAGGATCTAAGTCAAAGTCAGTAGATACTTCAGTAAATAAAGACATAACATATTTGTTATCTTTTATCATCTCTGCCTGTTCTTTGCATTTGCTCAGCATATCTTCATCAATTGGGTCCTTATCTGTATTGGATAAATACTCCCAATATGTTTGATAACTATCTACTTTAATCTTATCTATTCTTGCCTCATCTTTCTTGAGAGACTGATATAAGTTCATCTGTTTCAATGAATCCAATACAACAAAGTCTTCTACATCAGCTAGCTTCTCAGCATCTGTATGAAAACTCATATCCTTTAGAACCTTTTTTACCGAATCACTTGGTAACTTACCAGGTAATACATTAAATTTATTTTCCAAATTCTCAGGTTCAAATACTAAACAGTGTATTAATTTACCTTCAACTAAATGCTTATCTGTTTTAATCTCACGTTCATTTAGTATATAGTCTTTATAAAATAAAGAAGGAGAAAATAATAATTTATTTAGTGATGAATAACTAAAATTAAACTCTTTCCTATAAAATTCATCTTCTTTTTGTTTGTCTATTCTCATTTTATTTAATTTTTTTAAAATTTATTTAAACAAGAGGTGATGCAACTTAATACACCACCTCTATATTTTAAATTATTTGTGATTCAAACTCATCAGATAATTTAATAGATCTATGATCTATTTTAAAAGTGCCTTCAGATTCACCTATATCTAATGCGCGTAAAACAACATTATGATAAACATATTTCTGAACCACTAAAAATGCAAATTTTGTAAGATAATTTTCTCTAGCAAGTATTTTAATATATCTATTATAATACCAACCTCTGGATGAAGATCCTGACGAATGATTATCAAAACTTTTTAATCTGTTTCTTAGTGCTTTTACATTTACACTATTCCAATTATTTGAATATTTAAGTCTATCATAATAAAAATAATAAATCAATGAAATATAATCTAATGATTCTTCTATATTACAATTAGCCATAACTTCTAGAGCAACTGTTATATTATCATTATCTTTACTTCTTATCATTTCCACAAGACTATAATATTGCTCTTTATCAAGTACAGTTGATTCTGAATTAGCCAGTTTTATTAAATCACTATCTAATACTAAATTATTTTTTTGAGATAAAAAGTTAAATGTTTCAGAACTAATTCTAATATAACCATTTTGATAATAAACAGCTGTCTCAACATCTCTACATATATCTCTTAAGTCATCAGGTAAGTTATAATATTTAAATCTTAAACAATCTTTAGTATCTAATTCTTCAAGTACTTCTATAAAACCAGTGTAGTCATAAGAATTTTTTAACTGTTTTGTTTTTTCTAATATATCATGAATATTATATGTACTCCAATAATAACTTCTACCAGTTAATTCTAAAAACTTTTCTGATATAACTCTATAATCAGCGTTGTCTTCGCTTCTAGTTATGTTTATATTATACTTTGACTTTAAACTATCTACTTTTATTCTTGGTAAGTTTAATTTAGGATATCTATAAAATGATTTCTCATTTAAATTATTTACATCTAGATCTATTGTTATATGATCTAAATTTATCATATATGTTTCTAAATCAGATTCCCATTTACCGTTTACAAATTCTACTAAATATTCTTTTATGTGTCTCATTTTTTATTTTAAATATTTCTGATACTCTTTTTTTACTGATACTTTAAATACATACAGGTCTCTATTATGAATGCTGATTTCTTTACGTACTATAGGTTCAAGATACTTAAAAGATATTGTATCAAGTAATTCATTTTCCTCTAACCAAAGTATCATCTCTTGAGCTGATCTATACATTAAATCATTAAAATTTACTTGACCTAACCAATATTGTATATTTTTATTTCTACTAAATTCATAAGTTAAACCAGTATTCTTTTGAGAAAACTTCCATAATAAGTGATAATTTTTAAAAGGATTTAAATTTGGTATAATACTTCCTGCCATCTCTTTCTCTTCTTTACCACCATGAAGCATAGCTGTTAACTGAGATAATAGTTCTTCTGTAATATCCATCTGTGAAGAAGAAGCATGCAATATAGTTTCACAATCTACAGTACTAGCTACTCCTGTATCTATAACATATGCTATATTAAGTGCAAGACCTGTTATAATCCAATTATCATAAAGACTATCAACTGTTGTATAATAATAATACTGAGTATGTTCTGTAATCTTTTCACTTAAAATTACATTTCCTTTATATTTATCAATTAAATCATCAACAAAAGATCTGTTTTGTAAAGCACCATCTTTAACTAATTCATAATTTACCAACTTTATAAGCATTTTAGTTGTTGGAATATTTTCCCCATGCTTACACCTTCTTGCTATATTATCATTTGTTATAATTAGATCTGCTTTTGTATAATCATTTGTTACAGTTATCTTATGCTCTTTTAAAGCAGCTTTTATTTTATCTAATGATACATCAGCACCAGGCATAACAAATGCTTTCTTTTTATTTCTAAAGCTAGTATCTGTTTCTTTGCTAGATTTTAATATATCTTCTATTTCACCATATGTTGTATTATCTTGAGTTACTAATACACTTTCAATATTTGATCCAGCAAGGACCCCATATATGGGATCACTTGCCAAACCAAAGTGGTTTAGTGCATCAGTATCATATTCTTGATATACTGATTTACTTGCCATATTATTTAATTGTCATTTTAATGATTTCTGGATTCATCATCATCTTATTAAACTTCTGTTTATTTCCATTAAAGATAGTTCTTACAATCATATACTTCAGATCATTTGTAAAATAATCCTTTGTACATAATGCAATTAATCTATCTGTCACTTTTTGAGTTATCTTATTTTCTTTAGCATATACTAAAGAGTAATTAGATAATCTTGTAGCTAATGTAGATGCAATATCTGCACGATAGTTATCATCTTTACCAATACAAGATCTAAGTTCATTCAAAATGTATTGCTCATTATCATGAGTTAATAGATCATGCGGTGTTACTAACTTATCTAGTTTATTATTAATGAAAGTTGTAAACATAGAAGCAAATGCATCTCCTACAGAACCTTCTCCAATCATTTGTACCATTGCTAAGTTACTTTCAAAAGAATCAAAGCTTGATATTGCATTAAAGAACGTTGTAATAGATCTTGCATTAGTTTCTTGAGTTACAAGTTCTGGATGTAATAACAAGAAGTTAATACATCTTGAATCAATACCTGCATCCTCAGCCCACTCAGCCCATACATTAACATCAAATTTTAGGTTAGCAGTAATATATCTGGTCTTTTGAGCAGAGTCAATACTGTTTACTAAATAATCTCCATTATCAGGATTAGCTGTTAGAACAATATGCCAATCCTTTGGAAGCGTCCATGAGATATAACTTTGTCTATCAATTAATTCCATACATGCTTGAATAAAGCGCATATCTGCACGATTCCAATCATCAAGTAACAAGATACCACCTTCTTTTTTATCTGCAATCCACTCTGGAGCACAATAAGACATTCTGTTTTTACCCGTCATCTTGTATCCGTTCTTTAGATACTCTTGTACAGCAAGCTCATCAACCCACATTCCAACTTTCTTAGTTGTCTTTTGAGTCATATCTGCTAGATCTTTAGATGCAGCTGCTCTTTGTGCCGCAGTATAATTTAACTGATCTCCTGTTGTCTTTGAGACAATCTTTTCTTTATACATCTGAAACTGACGTACAGGGAAACCAACTAAGTCACCCAACTCCTCAATCTGAGCTAAGTTTAACTTAACAAAGTTTAAATTATTATCACTAGCAATTTCTAATATATTAGATGTTTTACCAATACCTGATTCACCTACTACTTCAACTGCTACTGGAAGTTTACCTTTTTCCTGAAGGGATCTATTATTATTAATAATATGATTTAAAAATCCCTTTAGTTCTTTTGCGTTTAAATTTACTTGTGCCATTCTTTTTCTTTTTTATTTAGTTTATTATAATTCTGCCGAGAAATTACATTCTCCTTCTTCTTCAATACACTGAAGTATTTGTCTTCCAAGACTATAGTCAAAGTAATTACTTGCCTTTTTATTTTTTAATAGTTTCATCCCAGCCCTTTCAAGATATGTTGATAAAGGAATATCTTGTTCATATGGTTTACAACCAAATAGGTCAATATATGCTAGTATAGGAGTTTTATATTCTCCAAAACTTTCTTCAAGTTCTGTTAGTCTAGCTTTAACTTTTGGAATATCATCCGTGCTAAAATAGTATTCTAAGTATTGAGGCGTTTGTCCTTCAACACCAAACTGATCTGCTGCATCACTTGCTTGTACACCAAAGGCAAACTTACCTTCAATATCACCTGTATAATATCTACCCATTAGTTTAACTTAATTACTTGTCCTGGTAATTCATCATTCATATCAGAAATACTACTAAGAACCCATAATGTATTCTTAGGGCAGTTCTCTGGGGAGTATGCTTCACCATCTGTTAAATATATTAGAGCTGTATATTGCCCTTTATTTTCATTAAAATGATCAATAACAGGTTGGAAGTCTGTTCCACCTCTACCATGTATTTCCCAGTTATGTTTTGGATTAAACTCTTTAACACTATTAAGGCTTGTATCACACTGCGCTACTGTAATCTTATGACCTGTTTTATGCATATGGCATAACTCAGACATAAACTCTTTAAGTTCATCATTGTTTACAGATCCACTTGTGTCAACACCAACAAGAATATTATTTTTAAATTTAATCTTTAATCCAGGATTACCAGAATATCTCTTATTATATTTACGTCTTAGTTTCTTTGTATATACTATACTAGAATTACCTATAAATCTTCTAAGATATCCTTTCCAATCAAACTTAGCAGGTTCAACATGCATTAACCTATTAATAACTTCTGAAAGTTCTCCAGGAATATTACCGTTTTTCTTTATTGTTGTTTCGGCTACTTCCTTTAGTTGATGTTCTACTTGTTTCTGAACAAGCTTTTTTTCTGCTTCAGATAAATCATCAAACTCATCCCATGTAGCATGATCATATGGTGTTTCACCATTCATTTGATCCATTAATGAATCTAATGATGGAGATGTACCATCTTCCTGCGCTTGATTTAATATATCATAATACTCTTTTGTACCTGCCTTAACTGGTAGATTAAGTTCTGGAAAACTTGATAATAGTAATCCACCTTCAGGAAGTTTACTTTCAAGTATATATTGATTGATCTCTAAGTCAGCTGCTATATTAAACAACTTTGCATTGGGATATCTATCTCTAATCACCAAATGCCCAAATGCAATATGTAATAGCTCATGTTTTATTAAACCAAACCTATGATCTTCAGATAAATCACTAAAGAAGTTTGGATTAATTGCTAATTGCATTCCTATACCATGTTTACTTACACCTGCTGTAGGTAAAGCATCAGTATATTTCTTATTTATACCAATCAAAAAAAGCCCGTAAAAGGGCTCTGTAAAAATTAAATTTTTGGTTGTTCTAGCAACCGCGTCTTGTATATTAATCATTTTCTATTTTTAATATTTCATAATAAACTTTATTAAAACCTGGTAATACTTTCATATTATCAATTAATAGATTAGCTGGATTTACTATTTTCTTATTTTGAAATGCTCTTTTATTCTCATTAACTCTATCTATAAACCTTTTTCTTTTTTCAAACACTAATTGATGTGCAATAACACATGCTAAAGTATAAGGATTGCTATAGTTTGAGTTTATTAAACTAAAAAAACCAATTTCAAAATCTTCAGTAGATGCTTTTAACATCTTTATTATACCATTATATTCACTAATGTTTATTTCTTTCATTATTATATAAATAGTATTTCATTATCAGCTTGATCTATAATTTGTTTTTTTTCATCTTCATCAAGTTCATGATATTCTTTATTGAACTTAATATTTGCTAGTTGATTGTAAATTAATTCTATATTCATTTCTTCTCATTATTTTCTTTTATTATTTCTATGTGAACTCCAGGATCTTCTTTATTGTATTCATATTGAACAAACTCAGGTATAATAAATTCTGCATTATCATCTTCAATCCATCCATTTTTTACCATATCATCTTGCACTGTTTGTGCAGGGTTGATATAATCAAACTTATGTCTTGTTCCTCTGATAAATGTAAACTTTATTTTTACTGGAAGTTCATAATTACTTAGTTCATCCTTAAACTCTTGAGCATATTTCTCATAATACTCTTTTGTTTTCTTTCTATATGCAACAACAGTTTTACTTGCTATAAAGTATTTACCTGTCCATCTACGTCCATTTTTACTTGAAGGTACGTTTCCTGGTATAAACCATTTATTCTTTCTTTTACTCATTTAATATATTTTTAAATAATGGTTTTATAATGGAATGAACATGTTCAAAACCATACTTAACCATAGAGTCACTAATATCTTTAGATAGTGGTATTGCAAGACCATCTAAGTTATAATCAGATTTATATCTTTCTATAGCTTTCTGTCCTGCTTCATCATTATCAAATAAAGTTATGACTTTTTTATACTTACCTTTTAGGTGTTCTATAACGTGAGGCTTTATCATAGTATTCTCGCTGTTAGGTGCAATAACCTCTATGTTATAACCCATTGCTTTTAGACACATAGCATCTTTAAGTGATGAGCATATAACTAAATAAGGTTGATTGAACTTAAGCTGATCAAAACCTTGTATATGATGTTTTACGTTATGAAACTTATGATTACCTTTTGGTTGATATATTTTATACACTTCATTACCACCATCAAAATAACCATATATCATTGGCTTTTTAATTGTAATAGATTCTACGGTCCCGTCATTCTCCCTTACAAGGTTATAATATTCTATAGGATATACATTGTATTCATTTAGAACCTTTGATCCTATTCTATATTTTAACCAATATTCAGCATCCTGATTATTCCAACCTCTTTTCTTTATATAATCAACCTTCCATTTTTCTTTTACAGTAAACTCAACTTTTATATTACTACCATTCTTGGATATATAATTATTATAATCTTTTAAAATTTTATTTACCGCATCTGAATAACTCAGATCAAATAGCATCTTTACTAAATCAATCTTATCTCCATTTTTACCAGTTGAGAAGTCTTTAAATTTATACTGCATAACTGTCTTATCAACATATATACAGAAACTTGGTGTTCTCTCATTAGGATTAAAGATTGATTTTATCTTTACATCCTGTCCTGTTAAGGCCTCTGATAAATTTAAATAATATTGAAATATCCAATAGCTTGGTACATTTAACCCGTCATAAACTAGATTTTTTGTATTTATCATATTTATTCAAATAAAAATGCCGGTTACAATATTACATCATAACCGGCACATTATAAATTTAATAAATATTAAAATTCAAAATCACTACCTGACTCAGTTTTTGCAGGTTCAAATGAATCTGCTGGTTTATTATCAACCTGAGCTTTTCTTAGATGGTTTGGATTATTACCATCAAACTTAATTATATTTGAATTTTCTACATCAATAGATTCCATAGCTACTCCTTCAGAACTAGGCTTAGGAAGATATAAATCATTATTTACATATCCTTCTTTATTAACCCATTCTCTAGATGCTAAACATACATTAATATATACTTCTCCAGATAGTGCACTACTTGCTTGAGTCATAAAATCTTCAATTGTACTTGCTTCAATTTGATCAAGAGCTTCTCTTTTACCAAGAGTTTCACTCAATTGAATCATAGATTTCATTACTTCATCTACTTTAGATATTTCTTTTCCATTAGGAAGAGTTGTATCTTTAAATGCATATGGACTAAATCTTACTCTACCAACTTGACCTTCATAACGTGGTCCATTTTGATTATTTACATCTTTTAAGAAACCTTGAAACTCTCCCTTTACAGGTGATGTTTCTACATGTAATATAATATTATGTGAGTCCGGATCATATGGTGTAACCATATATGATATTTCATTAATTTTAACAGTGTGGTTACCTGGTCCAACTACGGGTTTAATTTTGCCTGATCCTGCAGACATGTCTTTTGTACTTAACATTTTTCTTCTTTTTAATTAATTTTTTAATTTAAATAACTTAATTCTCATAATCAATAATTTTTGATCTAACAAGTTGTAGATCATTTGGAATAAATACTTCATTAAACATATCCATAGGGGATTTGCATGTATTTTCTCCATTGTTCTGAGTTTCAAACCCGTAAATAAGACTACCGTCTTCTTCTTTATTTATTTTAGCAAACAATACTATAGAGAATAATCCTTCTAGTGTTAATGCATTATCAATCATTTTACCTACTGTTTTAGCTTTTACTCTACGTCTACCATTAATATCTGTAGACTCTTCTGAGTGAGTTAAAAAGAAACATAATAAATCTTCTCTTAAATCTTTAGGAAGTTTACCAACCTGTGCTAAGTTAGCAGCAATCTGAGTAAACTTATCATAGCCTTTTTCATTAGCTTTATCAAAGTACTCAAAGCTTGACATATATTGCCAGTCATCAATAACTAAGTTTTTAATATGCGGCATCTTATCACTAACATGCTTCATTGCTTTATATACTCCTGGCCCGCTTGATACATTAATCATATTACCATTTGGATTTTCTTTATCTAATGGTTTATACATATTCTTCCATCCTTTGAACGGTAACGGTTTATTTGCAATGTTTATAATTACAGTCTCTTCAGGATTTAACGTTCTAATTGATGTTGACTTGCCTGATCCTGATTCAGCAATAACTAATACTCCTACTCCCATAATTTACTTTTGATTTGATAATTTAATTGTATCATTTATTTTATTTAATGTAATATTTATATCTCCCAACTTTGCTAAGATTTTATCTATAGCATCATAATCATCTGGATTTTTTAATAAGTCTAATTCTAGTATTTTAGGAGCATGTGGTGATGCAGATACTAATTTATCTATTACTTTTAGTTCTCCTACAGGTATTAAATGTCTTTCAAAACCTGATTTGCTTTTAACTAATTCATACTCCTCTTTCCAATGTGGATTATACTTGTGCAAATATAAAGTTCTTTTTGGATCTTCAGCATCATATTCTATGCTAACAAATTCTGTATAAATATCTTCTTCTTTCTCCAGTTCACTAGGAAAAAAACTAATATATTTATCATCTTTACCTTGTGGTCTATATGCCATCTTAGGTATATATAAAGCATTGATAATTCCATCTTTTTGGAAATAATCTTCATGCATTTGTCTTAAAATTGCTATCTTACTTTTTCTTTCTTGTGGTGTCATTTTATCTTACGTCTTGTTGCGGTGTGCTCATTTCTTCAATTCTCATTTCTTCAAACACCGCTTTAAAGAAACTCATTCTTGTATCACCATTTCTTGCTTTAAGAAAGTGTAATACTAAATCTCTGTCACTACTTATTATATATCTATCAGGTCCATATAATCTAATCTTTTGCTTTGCCGGTCTGTTAATACCTATTAAAGTATCAGCATGTTGAAGCATTGCATCTGATCCAAATATATCTGACTCAAGAATATAATTACCATACTTTGCTTGTTGAGCACGTTCTGGTTTATCAATATTTCTATTAAGTTGTGATAGAGCAATAAACATGCATGGATATTCACGCTTTGTTTGTGTAAAGAATTCACCTAATTCAAATAACATATCTAGTGTATTATTTTGATAAGGAGCTCTCTTAACTAACATAGTATGATCAAGAGTAATAATTGTTTTCTTACCCTTGTGTTCATTCATATACATATCTATTTGTTCACGCATCTGATTAACAGTCATAGGTTTACTTACTATATCAACCGGATACTTTACACGTTCTTTAGCATACTGATGGCATGCATTAATAACATTAGGTGTTAACTTAGAACCCGCGCTACAGAGTTCTTTATATGTTTTACCTGTTATAGAGGAGAACTCACGTAATGCTGAAGTTCTACCTACCATCTCAAACTGAAACTCTAACACTCTAAAGTCATCATTAGGATTTAACATAAAGGATTCCCTTATTATCTGGTCTTTAATTAAAGTTTTACCAGAGCCTGGTCTTCCACCCATTACAGTTAGAGTATTCCATTCTAAACCATCGGTAGTAGCGTCATTAAACTTAGCCCATGGTGTATATATTGATTTCTCTTCACCATTAGCCCTCTTTGACATATATTTTAACGCTTCATTAAACGCTGAATATTGCCCTATCCATTCTTCTTTTACTTTACTCATAATACTGCTGTTAAAATTAGACAACCGCTATCTTTACAATTAATACATTTATGTTCTTTTTGATTTGATTCAAACTCAAATTCACAGTTACAGCATTCATAATAATAGAACTTATCCATTATACTACTTTGTCTGAAAAATGTTCCACTTTAGTCTGTACACCATCTCTTATCATATCACAATAATCTGATAAGGTTGAAGTTTTAACTTTATGTTTATCTTGCTTAGATATAAAATATTGACTTGTCATCATATATAAATAGTCTGTTGATACATATTCACTAACATACATTTTAGTAGCTTTAATTACCTCTTCCCATGTATAATCATACGTTTCAAAGAACCATCTAAATGATTCATTAAGAGTCTTAACATTCTGTCTTGCCGGTTTACCATGTGGTAATTTACCTGCAGGAAATAATTCTCTATATGTATTTATTCTTTTAGAAAACTCTTTACCCATCAACTCTTCATCTGTTTTCTTTTTTGCTGTAATAAAGTAGTTCTCTATTTTTACTAATAAAGACTTAGCTTTAGCAGTCATTTTGTATACTTTACCATCATATTCTAGATACTCTTGAGATAAAAGATATTCTTTTTCCTCATTAATATTATTTAATATATATGGTTTAACTTTATTTTTCATTGAATAGAGAAGCAACACTTGGTTCGGTGTTAACTTCTGCTTTGAAATCATCTGAAATATTTTCCACATGCTTATCTATTTTTTTAGTTATCTTTTTAATAATTGCTCCAAATACAATATCATTTGTATCCATCATATCACTACAGAATCTCAATGCATGAACAACTGTACTATGATCTCTTCTAAGATACTCTCCTACCCTTACTCTATCATATCCAAACATTGTTGCAAAATAACAGAATACATGTCTAGTATTAACAAGTTCTTTTTTCCTTGATATCTTTCTTATATCTGTTATATTTTCATTATATGGTTCTTCGTTATGAACTTCCAATGATATATTAGCTAATTCATCTAATGTTAATCTTTCTTTAGATGTTGGAAATGGAAGTATAATTACATTTACTCCGTGATTCTTTTTGATATCTGCTTTTACTCTATTACATGTTCTATAATAGTCTTTAAATTCTACTGCTGTCATACTACCAATTGATTTTTGTTTTATTTAATTTATTTAGTTCTAGATTTATATTATTAAATACATCTTTAGAGTCCCATACACCACCTTTATATGCAGCTGATGCGGGATGAGGACATTTTAATAATATCTGATTAGATAATTTAGTTTCCCAAATTTCGGCTTTTTTACCCATTAATGCAAATATTAATTTATTATTTTCATTAAGGTATTTAAATAGATAATTAGTGAAAGGTTGCCATAAATGAAAGTGTGAACCTATCTTGTTTATCTGACAAGTAAATGCTGTATTAATTAATAGCACTCCTTGATTAGACCATCTTTTAAGATCATAATCTTTATCTTCATATGTTCCATATAAAGCTTTAAATATATATTGTAAAGACTTTTCTGCTTTACCTTTATTACTACAGCTAAACGCTATACCATCAGCAACTCCAACCTGGGGGTAGGGGTCTTGACCAAGTATAACAACTTTAGTTTTATCATAAGGGCATTCTATAAATGCATTAAGTATATCAAAATACCTTGGTGTAAACCTTATATTATTTTGATGATTCTGTATAAGAGTAGTTGTTATCTTATAGAATTCACTGCTATCTAAAAATGGATTTAATATATTTTCCCAACCGGATCCAACTAATTTATCTTTTAGTTTATTTATTACATTATTTTCTGATATTGATTGTTCCATATTTTAATTGTATTTTTGTATTATTATGTCTGAAGAAAGTAAAAGATTACAAACAGTTGATACTTATGATTTCACTAAAACTATTAAGAATATAGAGATATCAACAGCTTATATTCCTGGTTTAGAGAGAATTACGTCTCAACTAATTTTAGATAATCCTGATAGAGCAACTGATTTACCTGCTATATTCAAGAAGTTTGAAGATATGATTACTCTTCCACCTGAAGATCCTAAGAGAAAAGATTTAGTGTTTGATAGATTTGAATCTGATTTATACACTTTATACTCTATGACTCAGTTATTTAAGTATCATGCTCAAGAACAGAATCTTGTTATTAAAACAGAGACAGAAGCAACACAAGAAGATTTAAATCAACTTGGTGATATGCTTGTTAAAGGAAAAGATATCAAAGAAAAACTTGACGAGATTAACAGCAAAATGAAAGTTGTTAAATAATGTCAATGTTTGAATTTGCATGCATAATGTTTTTGCTTTATGCTGCTTTAGTCTGGGGTAAGTAATTACCTAAGTTGCATACCATTAAAGTCTCCTATCTCTATACATGTTTGTATAACCATATTTAGTTCTGCTTTATCACAGTCTGCAAAGGACTTACAATACTCTACACCATTCTTTACTATACACATTCCTGTTTGCCTCTTTACAGTTAGTTTCATTTCTTCAAAGGTATAACCAATCTCATTAGCTATTTCTCTTATCATTGCATGAACTCTGGCCAATTGTGGTAATGAACCGTTGTTTGATGATGCGCTAATAAACATCTCAAGTTTAGTTGTATCAGGTAAATTCTTTATAAACCTATCAAATTTACCTTTTGTTCCCTTATTAGGGAAATCAAGTGCACCATCCTTGACAGTGCACTTTATATATAATGAATCTTTCACTTAAATCTAAGTACATTATTTTCAACCAGTACAAATTCTTGAGCGCATGACTCACATTGAACTGATGTTTCATTCCTTATGATTGAACTTTGAAAACAATTTGGACATTGATGATCTTCTAAAGGTATAAACTCTTCACAAGTGATTCTTGCTAAGTCCTGTAGATATGCATCATGATCTCCTTTATATTCATTCTCAATCATTTCCATATATAGTTCTTTCATCCTACCCATATTAACTAAGATGTTTAAGAACTAATGTTAAAAAACCTCCCATTAAAGATAATGTTAATACTATATATGCAAGGTCTATAAATTTTTCTTCATTTATTTTATTTTTTCTTTTCATATTTCTAGGGGATTATAATATTCTATTTTATTTTGATCAAAGTCATGTAATGCAGACTTGATCCATTTCTCATCTTGTGTTCCTTTATAACAAAGTATATGGCATATAGATGTTTCTGTAGGATTTAAACGTAATAGTCTACCAATACGTTGAGCAGATTTTCTTTCATTACCATAAGCATGCATTATAATACCTTGTTTTAAGTTCGGTATTGAAACACCTTCTGATAACTGTAAAACACAAGATAACTTATCTATCCTTCCATCTGAAAATAACTGCAAGTTCTCTTCAGATTTAGGATTACTTGAATGATAACTATGACTGCACATTTTATCTGCTTGTTTATGTGTATTTGCAAATACAATACACTTATCAGATATATTAGCTAAAAGATTTTTAGTATAATTCTCTTTACTGGTATATGATTGAAGCGCTTTCATTCTCATAATAGCTGCCAATTGTTGATCTTTACCTGGTCTTGATTCATTAAATCTTTTAGTTACATACTCATAATCTTTAACCTCGCTTGTAAACCAATGTCTTCCATCTTTTCTTTGTTTTTTAAAAGTGGTTAAATTTGACAAGTTTATTTCATGTATAATAATTCTATAGTCATTTAATATATTTGACTCTGTAGCTTTATCAACATCAAACTTATATTTAACAGGACAATATATATCAATAAGTCTATACTTATCTGTACGTTCATCCCACGGTGGTGTACCTGTTAAACCAAGTATTCTACCTTTATGACCACTAAGAAATGGTATATGACTTCCTAATATATTATGACATTCATCTAAATAAACTATATCATATACATTCTCCTGTTTATTTATAGATTTATATGTAGTATATTCTATACATTCTTCAAAACGATGAAAGTTTGTCTTTTCAATTTCTTCTTTCCAAGAATTAATTATAGATAGTTTTGGTACAACTACTAATACTTTTATCTCTGGTTTATAAAAGTTATGAAGATGCATCAATGCAATCCGTGTTTTACCAACACCCATACTTACAGCTGCTGTACATCTATGATATTTTACAATTGTATTAATACATTCTGCTTGTATTTTATCTCTATTATTCATCTTTTACAAATTGACCATTAACCATCTTACCTGTACGTTTTGCAATTACATTATAAGCTGATTCAAGACAGTCTTCTAATTGTAAACCTTGCATCTTTGCTTGTATAATTAACGTTACCATTATATCACCCATTGCATCAATGATTTCTGGACGGTCATTATTATTTACAGCTGTACAAAATTCTGTAGTTTCCTCTAATGTTTTTAAAGCTTGAGCCATTGGCGTAGCTTTTTGTAGTATTCCTTTTTCTTCTGCCCATTCTTCAACGGCACATTCTAATTCAAAATAATCCATGATTTTTTTTTATTTTATTTAATATCTTTTTTCTGATAGACCTAGTTCAATAGCTTCATCAGGATGTTCTTCAATGTACATATGACATTTTCTACATACTGATAACCAGCTACTTACAACTAACATATACTTACCTCTACCTTTTTTATGATGTACATCTGTTGCATGTGTTGAACAACCTGGTAGTGCTGCTTGACATACAGGATTAGATAACATAAAATCCCTTCTGATAGTAGTATATGCATCATTAAGAACCTGTGTTTTTTTAGACACAGGGTTAACGTATTGTCTTTTTTTAAGTGGTTTAGTTTCAGAAGATTTATGTTTCATCCAGCAACTCTTGCAATACCTACTGCCTTTATCATTTTTCCAGATAAACTGCATGGTATTGCAATTGTCACATAACTTTTTCTTCTGTTTTATCAATTGGTTTTAATACTTAGATAGTTCTTTGGTAGTAAACCTTTACTAAGAAAGAATAGTATTAAATCTTCATATGTAATTCCTAAATCTTTTAAGGATAACTTATTTGTATAGTCATCCATAATTTCTGTATCAGGTACATTTAGAAGTGCATTAACACTATCTCCTCTGAAAGTCTTACGAAAATAAGCATTAATTCTTTTATTTGTTATGATTTGTTTCCAAGCATTGATTTCTGTTTGTGCTCTTTTCCAAACCTTGGTGATTCTCTTTCTTTTATCCCAGTGAAGTTTCTTAACTTCTTCTGGAGTATAAACATTGAGACCATGCAACACTCTTTTAAATAAGAAATGTTGTTGAGGATTTAATTTCCTATAAGATAGTTCATTAAATTTTTCTGGATACAATTGATACTGCTCCAGTAGACCATAGTAGTGATAACGTTCTTCACGCTGCTTAATAGACTCTATTTGCTTATTAAGTTTAATTTGATTGATTTGTTCTTGAGATAACATGATTAATTTGGGTTTATTAAGATTAGTGTTTATAGATATCTATAGATTAGATATCATCTTTTTGAAAGTCCGGATCTTCCAACTTTTCTATATCATCAATTTCATAAAGTTTTGGTTCATTATTATTGATGTATTCCTCTAATTCATCATCGGATAATATATCCATGTTGTTTGAGAAATTATTATAGAATGGATTACCAACTTCCTTGGTGTAGTATGAGCTCAAAGATACCAGTTGATGTACCTCTAAATCTGTTAGAGATAAGTACTGTTCTAGAGAACATTCTATTATACGACCATCTTGAAGTTGAATTATCATGTTTGTATATAAACAAAGTTATAATAATTCTATTTTAATTTGGTCTGTATTTAAACATTAACTATATCTATATTGCATATATATAGCTAACATTATTTAATTTGTATTTTTCTTCCAATGCGTTTTATGCAGCCTTTAATTTTTAGTTCTTTTATCAGTCTATCTACTGTTCTAACGCTTATGTTTAATTCATCTGCTAATCTTGCAATGGAAGGATAACAAATTCTTTCTTTATTAGCATAACATGCTAGGGTAGAGTATAAAGCTTTTGCTTGAGGAGTTATTTCAGGTGAAGTAATAATATCATATGATACTATACCAAACCTTTTTTTACTCTGCATTACTTTTTTTTGTTTCTTTCTCTTTGTATTTTTTAAATATTGTAAAGAATGGTTCACTCTTATCTACCATAAGAATGTTTTCTTTCTTTACATTGAGCTCTATAGTTGTAACTTTATGATCACTGTCATGTGTATACATCTGTGCTTTATATGAATTGTCATATCCAAGATTTGTGTCTGTTATAATACCATACACATAACCATTATTGATTAATCCATATCTGTCTAACACATCTACTTCATAATCCATATTCCATTTCTTTACTTTGGTTTTTATAACTTGACCATACTTTACATCTTCTATTTTATTCTGTGATAATATTATTTCCATAAGATCATCTTGATTTACATCTTCCAATAAAGAAAGTAGACGCTCATAGTTTTCTTTGTTTTCTATTCTGATATACTTTTTAATTATATCTAAGGTTGTTTGTTTTGATATTATTGGCATATTATTTTTTTTTAATTTGTTATACCAGTGCATCTAATTAAAGACACACTGGAAATAACATCATTTAACTATAAAACCACCATGTACTAATGTACCCACTCAGTATTTACACTCATAGATATATACTATAGAATAATACTGGTACTGTTAGTACGTCATACATGGCGGTTTTTTTTCTAAATTAGGGTTTTTTACTTGCTTTTACTCCAAGTTATCTCCATATGGATGAACAGAAGTATAAGAGTAAATTCTCTTGAGTCTTTATCATATCCTAATAGAAATCCTATACCTGGTATAAGACTAAAAGATACATATGGTAACAGTCTCCAATTGTTAAATAGTGCTGCATAGTTTACTGCATTTACAATTAGTAGTAGCAGAACACCTATGTTAGTAGATATCATTGCTATGTCAGCGTTTTCTCTTATCATCCATACTGTTGTAAGTAAAGATGCTAATGGTAGTATTACCACATAAATTAATTTTAATATAAATTTCATTTGATTATAGGTTTAAAGGTTAAAAATTTTCTTTCTAATAAACTCAGATGCATAATGTTGATCAGACATAGCTTTGATTGTAGGTAGATGTTTATCTAAACTAGCTAAAGCTTTTTTATGGTTATACTTACCATAAACTGACATGAAGACTGATAGAAAGTTAAACTTTACCCATCTGTCTGCCTTGCCTATCTTAATAAAAATATCAGAGAATTGCTTACACATAAGCTCTGTATTAGAGTTAGTAATTTCAAATTCTCCTTCTTTAATAAGTTTGCTGATACGATTTGACTTAGAATTATTTGTTGCAATCATAGCAATCATTGTTGGTTCTAAGTTATACATGTTAATGTATCTTAAGAGTTTCATGTAATCATTATTAACAACTTTGTAAGCATTAACATAATCTATAAGACCCCAAGATTTACTTGAGTTATTAAGTCCTGCCATAGTTTTCACTATATCTTCTACACTTGTAATATCAAGAGTTCTATATGATATAGGTAGATTCTCACGTACTAAAGCAGTATAAAGATGTTGACCATCTATGATGTAGTTTTTCTTTACGCCTTCAAAGACTTTAGTTGTAACTACAATTACATCACGAATACAACCTACGTTGTTAAGTGACTTAAGCATTTTTTCTACATGCTTTGCGTTTATTTCACGATTCATAGGAAGTAAACTAAACATGTTATAATTCTTAGTATTTTTTGATTTAATATGTTTCATTTGATTTTTAGTTAAAAGGTTAAAAAAACCTGTTGCAGACTTAACTACAACAGGCATTAATTATGTTCTCAAGATAATCTTTTAGTAATAGGATTTTACATAGTTCAAATATGAGTGATACTCTTCGGGTCCACGGTCAATAGTTATGTACTCATACATTTCACATATTGATTGAAACTCTGGGTTGTTTGATAATGCATCTGATACCTCTTCCATAGTAGGAGAAGTAACTGATGTAGGTCTTTTAGTAATACCTTTATGTCCATTATGGAGTAAAAGTTTACCGTCTTTTTCTTCTACTAAAGCATATACTTTACTTCCATACTTGTAGAATTTTGTTGGTTGGTCTATAGTTGTTAACATGATTTTTATAATTAGTGATTAGATTTTTAAATAAAGAAAAACCTATCTACGGCCTAACAATGGAGATCTTTACCCCCACATCATAAAAAGTGTACGTTGATTACCGCGTCATTTTAAATTATCAAGAAACGTTTATTATATACTTGATTGTTAATTGTTACATATTACACTTTATTTTTTTTTCTGCTAGAATACTAAGATAGGTTAATCAATTTCTGTAAGCATATTAAACTGAACTATACCCACACTACGATACAAAACTATAAATGAAAAAAACATTTATGTAGTGTGAGCATAAGTTCAATTAGGTTTTAGGTTAGAGTTCAAACGACTCAGCTTCCATTTCTACCTCTTCTTCTTCAACAGTTTCTTCTCCGTTGAATTCTTCAGGTGTAATGTGCTTATCAATTTTAGCACTTGGTTTAGCTTCTACTGTACCATTTGCTTCTTTGATTGCTTGAGTGTTATCATGAGCAATTAATACATCTTCTGCACTTGAGTCAAGTACATAGAATGTTTTCCTATAAATAGGTTGACCATCTACACAGCAAATGATTCCATCTTTACCAGCTCTTTTGATATTACGATCTGGATCATTTACATTAAACGGTTCTAATTGTTCTCTTACTACAATCTTACCTGGTAATGAAGACTCAGCGTTATAACCTAACGATTGTAAGTCATCCATTGTACCTTGAAGAATTGTACTTAGTTCGGATCTCTTGACCCATCCATTGTTACCTACAGTAACTCTGTCTTGTTCTAATGTAATGTATCCATACTCTGGATTATTACCTTGTTGAATTACATTACCTAAGTCATCTGTTCTGACTTTTACTTTTGAAATTTGCGTTTTACTTTGCATAATTAATAATTGAATAAATATTTAGTTGTTAAAAAAAGATTTTATGATATTCCGGGTGATACTCTTCATAAAGAAAATGTATAAGTAATAATAACAAGAGTAATAGATACACTAGTAGTATTAATAAGAGTAATAAGGAATATGTAGTAGCTTCACTAGTAGTTATGCTAGTTAGCTATATTATTTAATAGGGAGTAGTGAGTTTTATAGTGATGATATATATAATGATTTGTGGGTTATTCTGATTCACACACTCTGTAACACACACATTATCAATTGTTTACACCAATAAATTAAAGTTTTTTATAGGTAATTGTGTGTACAAGCAATAGCTGGGGAGCAGTAAAGAAAAAAGCTGCGGAGCAGTGTAGAAACATATAATATTCTACATATTTCACTCATTTTGCTGCTAAATAAGCAATAAATAAAAAAAACTATATTTTGTAAATAGCTGATAATCAGACACTGAGTCTCATTTTTATATAAGGGGAAAACACTTTCTTCTATATAGGAAATAAATCATTCTGCTATATAGTAAGTATAAACATATTAGAAGTAAACAGG